>Ga0247611_10002098_pt1 | contig 33554 bp, 50 predicted proteins | sample 177DNAGHGhighgp2_FD_192422 | JGI IMG/M metagenome (GOLD analysis project Ga0247611, IMG submission 192422) | Sheep rumen microbial communities from Palmerston North, Manawatu-Wanganui, New Zealand - 1770 DNA GHGhigh gp2 | ecosystem: Host-associated > Mammals > Digestive system > Stomach > Rumen... | reverse complement strand
AATCATGAAGGTAAAACTTATTGGATAAGTAGATCTATTGCTGCAGTAGGTTTTGTATTTTGTTTAGACGATAATAAACTTTTTGTTTTAGCTAATCAAAGAGGTAAAGGTGCTCCAGATTTTCAAGGTTATTGGAATTGTCCTTGTGGATATCTTGATTACAATGAAACTGTAGCTGAGTGTTGTGCTAGAGAAATTGCAGAAGAAACAAATCTTTATGTTAATCCAAAGCATCTAAAGCTATTTGGAGTTAATGATGATCCTAATGACGAACCCAATAAACAAAATGTTACTTTTAGGTATTATACTTTTGATAAAAACATGTATAAAGGTCAAACTATATATGCTAAAGGTGCTGAAAAAGATGAGGTAGCCAATGTTAATTGGATTCAAATAGGTGATATCAATAATTATGATTGGGCATTTAATCACAAAGTGTTAATTGCCAAAATAGCACTTAAGTGTCTTTACGAATTCCTTACTTTAGGTGAAACTTTATTACTTAAAAAGATATGCAATATAGTTTAGATGAAATCGTTATATGTGCTAGTCAACATCCTGTTGATATAGAACATAGGTCTGAAATTAAGCCTTACGATGAAAATGGGAAATTGCCCATTTTTGTATCTCCAATGACTTGTGTATTAAATGAAAATAATTTTGATGTTTTTAAAAAATCAAAAGTAATTCCAATTCTTCCTAGAAATACACAATATGCATATAACAGGGAGGATTGGGTTGCACTTTCATTAAATGAATTTGAGTATCTATTATCTAGTGATGAGTTAGATTTAAATGGGTATCATATTTTAGTTGATATTGCAAACGGACATATGAAAAAATTATATGATTTAGCAAATGAGGCTAAAACTAAATACCCAAATCTTGTATTAATGATTGGAAATATAGATAATCAATATATTTACAAAGATTGTTGCAAAGCAGGAATAGATTATGTCCGTGTTGGAGTTGGAGGTGGAAGTGTTTGCGATACATCTAGATTAACTGGCATTCATCAATCATTACCTTATCTACTGACACAAATAAAAGTAGTAAAGTCTAACATGATTGCCGATGGCTATAAAGGTAAATTTACTAAAATAATTGCTGATGGTGGAATAACAACCATTGATAGAGCAGTTAAATGTTTAGCTTTAGGTGCCGATTATGTTATGATGGGTAATATGTTCGCTAGATGTAAAGAAGCTTGTGGAGAAATAGTAGCAAATGATGGTATTAAACAATATCGTAGCTATTATGGTATGGCTTCTGAACAAGGTCAAATTGATATTTCTGGCGGTGTTCATAAAGAACCAGAAGGTTCTGAAATACTAGTACCTGTTGAGTTTGAATTAAACCAATTATTAAAAACTTTTGAGTCTGCTTTAAGATCAGCAATGTCTTATACTGGACACAAAACTTTAAAAGAATTTCATAATTCTTTTACTGATATTCAATCTATAACAGAATTTAATAATTATTATAGAAAATAATGTATCAAATAATTACAGTTGTTTATACAACACGTAAACTTAACGCTTATGAGATTAGTCAACAGAAGCGTTATGCTTTTATCTATAATGGACAGATAAAGGTTGGAGATATGCTTAGGAGTCCTAATTATTCAACTCCAATGCAAGTTGTAGCTGTTCAGAATAGAAATTCTAAAAAAATAAAAGATCGTAAAGGAGTTGAGGTCACTCTTAAAGATCTTATTGTTGATTCTATTAACGATATTCCTGTAAATGTTCAGGACAAAGTAGTTTCTAACGAAAAAAACCCTTATTATATTAAAGATATGAAGAAAACAAACAGTATGTTTGCAGGTATTGCAGACAAGTATAAGTCTCAGTGGATTCCTGAGCGTGAAGATGGTGTTAAGATGTCTATGGACGGTACTATGTGTATCGCTATTGGTGATGAGTATATTGGAATGAAATCTGATGGTACTCTAACTTCTTATCCTCGTGAGGTTCTAATTGACGTTCCTGTTTATTCTATTAACAAGCCCTCTACTCAGGTTCAGATAGGTGATGTTATTAAGAATGGCAATAGCTATGGTCGTGTAATGATGAAGAACGCAGATGGATCTCTTAAAATTCTTTCTTATACTGGCTATACTCATAATAAGCAGGAGGTTCAAGATTTCTTGCTTGGTCAAGCAATGACTCGAGTCCTTGTCAATGTATTTAACTTTGATGCTGGTGGTTTCAATCCACTCATTTTCGCTCTTTCTGATGAGAATAGTGATTTTGATGTAAAGGATCTTCTTATGGTTCAGATGATGACTGGCAAGAATAATCTTTTCGGTGGTAGCAATATGAATCCACTTATGCTCATGGCACTTACTGGAAAGGGTGAAGGAGAGAATAATGACATGCTCAATTTGATGCTTATGTCTCAAATGATGGGTGGACAAAATCCTCTTCAGAATATTGTTCCTCAACAAGTAGCACCTCAGACAGTTAGTTCAGAACCTGTTGCAACACCTGATACAAGTGCTGCATTTGATGTTACTGCATTCGTAGAGAATCTTAAGAAGAATCCAGATCTTGCAAATAAGATCAAGGACGCACTTAATGCAGAGTAATAATGGGTGGTGGTAGTTATAACTATATAAAAGCTTCTTCTAGAAGTACTAGTGATTATTCTCTTAGGAGTAGAGAGGAGATTTTTAGACAATCTCATCTCTCTCCTGAGATGGATATTCGTAAAAAGAAAATCCGTGAATCTCGTGATAGTGAAGAGCATCCAGAGTCTTTTCCAATTATTATAGCACTTGATGAAACTGGTTCGATGGGAATGGTTCCTGAAGAACTCATTAAGAACGCTTTTCCAGATATCATTAAACTTATAATGGATGCTGGAATAGATAATCCTCAAGTTTGTTTCTGCGGATTTGGGGACTGTCATGATAACTATGAAGAGGCTCCTGTTCAAATAGGTGAATTTGAATCTTCTGATGAATTAATGGAAAAATGGCTCAAATTAATTTATCTAGAAGGAATGGGTGGTGGTAATAATGGCGAAGATCCTCAACTGATTTGGTATGTTGCAGCAAATCATATGAAAATTGATTCTTTTGAGAAAAGAAACAAAAGGGGTGTTCTTATTACCATTTCAGATGAGCCTATTCACAAGTTTACTAATAAAAGTGCTATTGCCCACTATATTGGTGATACACCAGAATGTGATTTGAAAACTTCTGATATTTTAAATGATGTACAGAAAATGTGGGATGTTTATCATATTCACATTAATCACGGTTCATATCGTTTAGAAACAACTAATTGGGTTGAATTGCTTGATACAAACGTAATTCCTACAGAAGGTAATTGGTCTGATGAGGTTAAGCGAATTATTCCTAATATAGTTATTCAGTCTTATAAAGGTTTTAATGATTTAGTAGAAGTTGAATAAATGCCAAAAGTTTCAGATTATGAGTTGGAGCACTTCGCAGATGAAGTAATAACAACACAAAAGTTCAAAAAGAAGTCTAAGCAGGTAAGAGAAAAGAAATATCCTGATAAGAAAGATCGTAGAACAAACTGAAAAGAACAAATGGAGATTCAGGAATCTTTAGAAGACGAATTCATCGATTTAGATGACGTTGACTAGGGTACGTTAACCCTAGTATTTACCAAGAATAGTACGTAATTGGAAGCGTCTCTGTCTTCTAAACAGATGCCAGAAATGGCCTTAGGGGTTCGAATCCCCTTTCTTGGTCATTTAAATTTTATATTCGAACATTTGGAAATGTAAAAAATAATTAGTATATTTGAGTTCGAATTTATGTTTAACTTTAAAATTATTAATTATGGAATCTAAATGATTTGATGAAAAAGAAAAATTGGATAAATATATTAATGAAGATAAATTATCTTATGAAAAGATTGGAGAGATATATGGTTGTACTGGATCAAATATTAAAAAAGTTGCAAAACGAATTGGAATATCATTACCAAATAAACGAAAGGTAAATCAAAACGAACATTTTAATAAAGGTGTTTCTAAACTTCCAACATTTAAGTGTTTAAATTGTGGAAAAGAAAATGTATTATATTCTGGATCAACTGGTAAATTTTGCAACTCCAAATGTCAAAACGAATACGAGCATAAACAAAAATATGAATTAATTTTAAATGGTGATCCTTCTATAATGCGAGCAAGTTATTCTCCAAAACATTTTAAAGATGATATTTTAAAAGAACAAGGTGGAGTTTGTGATATTTGTAAAAATCCACCTGAATGAAATGGAAAGCCTTTGATATTTATAATAGATCATATTGATGGACACGCTAGTAATAATAAACGAGATAATTTACGTTGTATTTGTCCTAATTGTGATTCTCAATTAGATACATATAAATCTAAAAATAAAAACGGAGATCGTTATTATTATCGTTATCATAAAAATAAGGACGATTCTACACAAAATGAAGAATAACTTTTTTAATTTTGCGTTCGAATCGCAGCCGAAGTACGCTAGTACCGGAAGTGATTACCGGTATACGGTTGGAATCCGTTGGAATAAGGGATAGATATATTAGCGGCTGAGCATAATATTGCGCATAAAAGCTCAGATGTCATGCTGACGGAAGGACGTGGAGTTAATCGCCACTCGTGGGCTCGAATCCCACTATTCCTGCTAAATCGAAAAAGGTTCAGGAGAGCTAACAAACCAGAAACCTTGAGCCAGACTCGCCATTCGTGGTTGAAAGGCAACAGTCCACGGGGTAATTCCCTAGGAGTGCTGTTAGGTTAGCATTTAAAATTTAAATATTATGATACATGCGATAGATAGTGAAGAATTTAATTACAAATCTCAACAAATTGGCATAGATGATGTATCTATACAATACGTTCAAGCAGGAGATTGTACAGAAGACGAAGACAATGTTCAAACCATTACAATATCTTCAAGAAATAGTGGAGTTGGTAGATTTCTTAATATTAAAACAGATGGTTGGTCTTTTGATAATATAGACGAATTAACTGAAATAATTAATGATTTTAAACAACGTGCTTTATGTTCAGATTAGTTCATAAATACGAAGAACAGGAAAAACCTTTAAAAATAGTTAAAGATTTAGATGTATTTGATGATGTTTGGGTAAAAGAAGGTAACGATATTTATTACGGTTGGGTATATGAAATAACACGTAGACACGTAACAGTTGTTTATGATAATGCTAAAAGAGATTATAAATTTTATATAGAAAAGCAATCTAAACAAAGTCAAATAGAACAGGATAATAAAATATTATATTGTAACAAACCAAAAGATGATAATTAAATATCCAGAAGAAGGCATTTATTTTACTTCAGATACTCATTTTGGACATCAAAATATTATAAAGTTTTGTAATCGTCCTTTTAATTCAATACAAGAACATGACGAATCGTTAATTGATAATTGGAATTCAGTTGTTGGCTTGGATGATACTGTGTTTCATTTAGGGGATTTTGCCTTTGGTGGATTTCCGTTTTGGAAAAATATTAGAGATCAATTAAATGGTCATATTATTCTTGTTATTGGAAATCACGATTGGAAAAATTTAACTGCTGGTTCAAAAGCTTTATTTGATGAATGTGTATCCCAAGCTAGAATTTCAATTAATGGCAAAATTGTTTACTTAAACCATTTTCCGTTTTTATGTTTTTCACATGGAGATCCAAAAGTTTATGAAACTGATTATTCCATTCAGTTATTTGGACATATTCATTCAAGTCCAAATTCTTCAGGTTCTGATGTATCTAGAAGTTCTATTCTATACCCAACACAGTATGATGTTGGAGTAGATAATAATGATTATAAACCCATATCTTGGAAAAGTATAAAAGAAAAAATTGAATTTAATATTCAAAATTATAAATCAGAGTAGTATGAAGATTACAAGAGCACAAAAAGATGCAGTAATCAGTCTTCTCAAGGAGAAGTTTGATGAAAAACAGAAGGTGGCTAATGAAGCTTATTTGAAAAACAATAAGTCTAAAATTCAGAGTGAAATTAAAGCTTTTATTCAAGATCAAGACAAATTGGAAAGTTTGTTAACATCTGCAAAAGAAATCGTAAGAAAGTGGAAAGATAACAAGAATCGTTTTACTTCAAATGAGATGATAATTAATTATGGATGGGATTGGAGAGAAACTACTAAGCCCATTAATAAGTACTCAGAAGAAGATCTTATTAAACGTGTAGTATATCCTCCAATTGATACTCCAAATTACACTAAAGTAGAAAGACAACTTGAACTTGAAACTTTGAGTAAAGATTTTGATATCAATAAATTTATCAAAAAATATTTGGATAATTAAAATCTTTTTATTATCTTTGTTATCTAAAATTCAATACTAAATACTTAGATAAAAGAGTACTTTAATAAATGCAGTTTACGCCAACTGTCTTAAAATGGCGTAAATAACACCCTCGTCGTTTAATGGTAAGACCTTGGTCTTCAAAACCAAATTTTAGGGTTCGAGTCCTTACGAGGGTGCAAGTTTATAACCTTCAGATTTACTGAAGGTATTTTTATCTAAGTTAAGCAGTAATTAAAATAATTATTTTATGGATTATGAAAAGAAATATGAAGATTTAGTTTCTGGATTAAATAAATGTATTCCAGATATTAGTAATGATTATCCAAATTGCAACGGATTTGAAAAAGCTGTGATTTCAATGCGTAAAGAAAATTGAAATTACGGAGATATTCAAAAAAAGTTAGGAATGCCTTCTAAAAAACAAATTAGAGATGTTTTATTAAAATGAGCTCCAGAATTAATTGATAATTCTAAATCTAAAGTTATTAAAGTTTCTAATTATGAAAGTGAAATTTATAACATTCTTGTTCATACTAATAAAACAGAATTTGAAATTGAAGGAGAAAATTGAAATTTTTATATAAAAGATAAACAGATATATGTCAAAGATGCTTGAGGTTCAGAGGATAAATTATCCGTTTGGAATGAAATAAATCAACATCAATTTTTAATTGCAATAAAACAACAGATTTAATGGACAATATTTTTAAATCTTATACTTATAATGGTAATTTTGATCCAGAATTACTATTTGTTAATATCTGGAATGAGATTCCTAGTAAGTATGAATTTACTACAAAAAATGATAAATGTTTATTAGATGAATCAAAATTCGAATTCTCATACATTAAACATTTATTTAAGGAATCTCCAATACAAATAAGGTATTATAATTCTATTTCTATAAGTTCTGATGATGAAATTGATGATGAATCTTTAGACTTTGAAGATTTGTGTAATTGGGATTTTGGATTAGGAGCTTCTTTGTGTATTGCTGTAGAACATATGGTAATTAGAATAACGTATTGTTCTATTGCTATATATTATTCTATTGATGATAATACACAGGAGTCAATTCATAACCTTATTTTAAAGATTTATGATGCGATTCCAAAGAAAGAAGTTGAAGACTTAACTGCAAAAGTTAGTCTTGTTAAAGTATATCAGGGAGATTATTATACAGATAGTGCTGATATTCAAGAAATGAATATTAACTTAACTGAAAACTACAACGATGATTTTCTTCCTATACATGACGAGATTCATAAATTCTTAAATAATCGTTCTAGTGGTTTAATTTTGTTATATGGTGATGCTGGAACAGGTAAGACTTCATATATCAGATATTTGTGCTCTCATGTACCAAAGGAATATATTGTAGTACCCAATAGTATTGCTTGCAGACTAGGTGATCCTGATTTAATTAGTTTTATAACTGGACATAAAGATTCTGTATTTATTTTAGAGGATTGTGAGCAACTTCTTGAAGATAGAGGAGAGAATCCATTTAATGGTGCTATTAGTACTATTTTAAATATGGCTGATGGTTTACTTAGTGATATTGTAAATATCAAATTTATTTGTACTTTTAATGCAGAAATTACTAAACTTGATCCAGCTTTATTAAGAAAGGGTCGTTGTGTTGCTAAATATGAATTTAATAAACTTTGTGCAGATAAAGTTAAACTACTCAATGATAAATATAATTTAGGTCATACAGAAATTAAAGATATGACTTTAGCAGAAGTTTATAATCCTGATAAGATGGACTTTACAGAAAAGAAAGAAACAAAAATTGGTTTTTAATATGAAAAAGATTTTTAACATTATTTTTCTTGCTCTTTGTGTAATCATTGGAGCAACTAGTTGTGCTTGTACAGTTGTTGATAATTCTGAAGTTGGAATTAAATTTAAGAAGTTTGATTTAACTGAACAAGGCGAACTTAAAACAGTTCCTGTTACAGGATGGATTGTTTATAATGCTTTTACAACATCTGTGTTTACTTATCCAGTGTTTATTCAAAGAGTTGACTATGATCCTTTTACTGTAAATACAAAAGACGCTGCTATCTTTACAATGGATCCTTTGCTTGCTTACCAAATCGATAGAGATAAAGCAACACAGGTGTTTACTAAGTATCGTAAACCTCTAAAAGATATTGAAGCAGGATATATGCGTACTTGTATTTACGATGCTTATAGAATTACGGCGAATAATTATACTGCAGATGAATTAATGTCTTCTAGAGCCAAATTTGAATCAGAAGTTCGAGCTATATTGGACAAAAGTCTTAATGAAGAAGGTTTTGTTGTAAAAGAATTTACTTCTCAAATTGATCCACCACAATCTTTGAGGGAAATGATAGACGCAAAGAATGCTGCGGTGCAAGCAAGCCTTAAAGCTGAAAATCTAGTCAAGGAAGCTGAAGCAAATGCTCAAATTGCTGTTGCTAAGGCAAGAGGAGAGGCAGATGCACTTAAGATTCAAGCAGATGGTGAAGCCTATTATAATAGAACAGTTGCAGCATCTCTTAATGAACTTCTAGTACGTCAGTATGCTATTGAAAAGTGGGATGGAGTTCTTCCTAAAGTTGGAAATAATGGCAATGCATTAATAGATCTTAGATAATGGCAAAATTCTTTTTATATATACTATGGATGTTATTAACAATCATAGTATGTCTTTGGTATTTTACTTGCACTAGACATAAAAAAGTACCACTTATTGTAGTATTATTGTTTTTTATTATTGGATTTATACCTATAGTAAATTTATTTAGTACATTATTTGGATTTTGGGCTCTTTTCAATTTAATAGATGACGGTGATGTAGAATTAAAAGATAATTGGTTTAATAGAACATTTTTAGCATATAATGCAAAATAAAGAACTTCAATTTAATAATGATGCTAGAACCTCTATGCTTAAAGGTATGGAGGTTCTAGCAAATGCAGTAGGTTCTACACTTGGTCCTAATGGACAATGTGTTGTTATAGATGATTATGTAGATGAAAAGCCGTTAATAACAAAAGATGGAGTAACTGTTGCTAAAAATATTCAGTTAAAAAATAAGTTTGAAAATCTTGGTGTACAGTTATTAAAAGAAGCTAGTGTTAGAAGTGTTGAAAGAGTAGGAGATGGTACTACAACCACAGTTGTGTTAGCATATGAACTCATTAAACGTTCTTGGGATTTAATTCAACAACATAAACTCAATCCAATTCAATATAAGAATACTATTCAGAAATATGAAGAGTTTGCACTTGAAGAACTTAAACAGCAAGCTATTCCAATAACAGAATCTGATTTAAAAAAAGTTGCTACAATTTCTGCAAATAATGATTCTGAAATTGGCGAATTGATTTCTGATGCTTTTCAGAAGATTGGATTGGATGGGGTTATAACTGTCGAAGAATCTCCGAGTATTAGGACTTATAGTGACATTATTACAGGAATGCAATTTGATAGAGGTTATGAAACTCCATTTTTTGCAACAGATCCAGTTAAAGGTAATTGTATCTTAGAAAATTGTTTGATTCTATTGACTGATCAGAAGATTCAGATAATGAGAGATATTGTTCCTATCCTTGAGATTGCTGTTAAAAAGTCTAAGCCTATATTAATTATCGCTCAGGATTTTGATGACGAAGTTATTCAGAATTTAAAAATTAACAAACTTCGTAATATAGTTAATGTTTGTGCAGTTAAAGCTCCATCTTATGGTACATATAGAAGTGATATTCTTGAAGATTTAGCAATTCTTACCGGTGGTAAAGTAATTACTTATGAATCTGGAATCGAACTTCCAAAAGTAACTGAAGAAATGCTTGGACAATGTGGCAAAATAATAGTCACTAAAGAAACAACCACAATTGTTAATGGCAAAGGTTCTAAAGAAATAATTACAGCTAGAGTAGAACAAATAAAGAATCTTTCTGAACAAATTTCAAATGAATTGGATAGAGATTTTCTTAAAGATTTTTATGCACAACGCATAGCAAAACTTTCTGGTGGAATTTGTTCTATTTACGTAGGAGGTACTACAGAAATAGAAATGAAAGAACGTAAGGATAGAATAGAAGATGCGGTATGTGCAACTAAAGCTGCAATAGAAGGCGGAATTGTTACTGGTGGCGGATTATCTTTTGTAAAAGTATCTGATAGACTATTAGATTTCTTTGATTTTTCTAAAGAGTTACACGTTATTGCAACATCTTTACATGCAGTAATAAATAAAATCGCAAGTAATTCAGGTAAAGAAAATATTACTGAATTATCAGATCCTAATGTAGATCATATTGGATATGATGCTAAAAATGATGTGTTTGTTAATATGTTTGACGCTGGAATTATTAATCCTGCTAAATCTGATATATTAGCTTTAGAAAATGCATTTTCAGTACTTAATATGTTCTTAACTGCAAACACATTAATTGTAAATGAAGAAATATCTTTCTAAATGGATATTATTAAATTACCAGCGAGATACGGTTATTGCCATACATTAGAATATATAGGCGGTAATCTTTGGAAATTTAAGTCAGATCCTAATAGCGGTGGGTATTGCCGTTGTATTGGATTTGAGGGAGAACATAAAATAGGACCTAATATTAAAGCTTTTGATCCAGATGGAGGTCCATTTATGTCTGTTGGCGATGTAGTTGAGGATTATATTATTAAATCAATAACTACACAAGGAATTTTTGAATTAGTTAAAAAATAAGATTATGAAAGTTGTAAAGTATTATTATTCTAAGTGCCATTATTTGGCTTATTGCCCTGTTGTTACTGATGCAAATGGAGAGCCTTTGTTTATTGCTAGTAATAAATCAGCAAAGACAAAAAGACTTCCTAGAGTAACTGTAGCAAGTGTTTACGATACTGATACAAATGTAATGACTTTTGGAACAGCTGTTTGTTCTCCTAAGGATGTTTTTAATAAGAGAACTGGTCGGCAAATTGCATTTAATCGTGCAACTATAAATGCAGAAACTACTGTTATTGGAATTAACCGTAAGCGTGTTCGTGAAGTATCTAAAGACAATGCAAATAAGTTAATTGAAAAGCATTTAACTAAGTATAATTTTAAAGCTTTTTAGAAACTGTGGGTAAAACCACAGTTTCTGTTAATTTATCTATGAAAAAGTATATTTGTTATACTGATGGTAGTTTTAAATCTAGCATATCCTGTGGTGGTTGAGCATCTATTATATATGATGAATCAGGAAATATTGTAAAAAAATTATATCAAGGTTATAAAAATACTACAAATAATAGAATGGAACTTATGGCTGTTTTAGAAACACTTAAGTGATTTAAAGAACCTAGTGATATAACGATTGTTTCAGATTCAATGTATGTAATAAATACAATTAATGAAGGTTGGGCTAAAAAATGATTTGAAGAAAAAGATTATTCAAAATCAAATTTAGATCTATGATTTCAAGTTCTTGATTATTTGGATTTTCATAAAGTAACAATGCTGTGAACAAAAGGTCATGCATCTAATATTATAAACAATCAAGTTGATGAATTGGCACAATTTGCAGCAACATGTTTAAATCTTCCAGAAGATGAATATATTGATAACAGTAAAACAGATAGGTAATCATTGGTATCCTAATATTCAACACGATGATCCAATGGATTTAATGTTGGATCCTAAAATAGAAAAATTATTCAGTTATTTGGATAAAAATCATTGTGGTGAACTACATTTTCTATTGTCAGAAGTACATAGCTGGTTAGAAAAGAATACTATTCAATTTAAAGATAAGGATATAGTACGATGGTTATCTACTAATGATACATTTACAATGAATGTATATGTAGATGATCATGAATTTGAAGTAAGTTCTTTGTTAATTGATTTACTTGAAGAACAGTTCAACACTAACTTTCATAAAACCTTATATTGTATAAAATTAATTAATATATAATGAGGGTTACTGTTAGAGTTAAATTAATTACAATAAGTGATGATTTTTATACCACGTACATATTTCAAAACTTAGACGAAAAAGAAAATAGTCTAATGAGATATATTTCTGCAACAAAACCTCCAAATTGAACTGGGCAACTTCCAGAAATTGGAGATACTGGATTTGCAGAATTAGAATATGTAAATGCTGGAGATAATTATTATCAAAGAAATACAGGAAATAAAGAAACTTATAAATATACACAATGCTATTTTATAAGTTTCACAAAACAAAAAGAAGAAAATAAAGTAAAAGAATTTAAATTTTAAAAGATTATGGGTGATCTAGCAGATAAGCTTAAGCAAGCTATTGAAAAAAGAACCAATAGCATGGAGAATTGAACTTGAATGGATAAGAATGGAGATTCTATTAGATTAATTGATATGACTAATGATGAACTTCAACATTGTTACAATCATACTTTAGATATGCTTTATCGTAAATCAAATTTTAAATATGGTAAACTAGAAGTTCGTAAGAATATTCAAAAAATTCATGAAAGTTGCAATTCTGAACTTTTAAGAAGATATCTTCAATATGAATTAGCTGTAGATATGTTTAAAACTAATAAAGATCTTTTAGACTTTATTATGAAATTTAAAGAAGCTAATAATGTTACTAATGAAGATAACATTACAGTCATGTTTTCTAATCTTCCAAAAGAATTCGAAACTCTTACTATTGGAGATTTAATTAAAGCTTGTTTGGATACTTGTGAACCAATTAATAGAAAACTTATTTCTAATGAGTTTATAACATCTTTGGGAATTTGGCTCACAGAAGATGAGAAAAAAGATTTAACTGAATATGATGAAAATGGAAAACTTCGTCCTTGAGTAGAAGTGATGAAAGAACGTCTATTTATAGATGGTGGATATTTTAGAGTTACTCCAACAGGACTTAATTATTCTGAACTTCGCAATTTATTAAATCTTGAATCTAGATCTAGAGTTTCTTCTACTCCTTCAGATACTCTTTATCTATTAAGAGACAAAATTCTCCTTCTACTTGATAATGATCTTGAGTATCATATAAAGAAATGGGAAGGATTGAAGGAACAAATTGAAAAAGTTGCTGAATCTAGGAATCTAGTTTTAGTAAACAAATATAATGATAATAAGGAATAAAACTTGTTTCGTTTATGATGTTGAAACTTTTCCTAATTTCTTTAGTGTAACTGTAAAAAACACAGAATCGGGCAATCATAAATTTTATGAAATTTCTGATAGAAAAAATCAATTACCTGATATTGTAACTTTATTTTTACACAAAGGAATATATTGAATAGGATTTAATAGTATGCATTATGATAGCCCAATTATATCTTATTTAATAATAAACTATAAAAAACTAATCCTAAGACCTGTTTGAGAAATAACAGAAACAATAAAAGCGTTTTCAGATAAAATTATTAATTCTGAAACTTCAGCATCTTGATCTCAATATAAATATGCGAATTTATTTCCAGATTTAGATTTACTTGCAATGAAATGATCTCAAAAATTGAGAACTAGTTTGAAAGCATTACAAGTAACAATGGAATATCATAATGTTGAGGAATATGATGGAGATTTTGATAGGCCACTTCCAAAAGAAGATTATGAAAAGTTAGCCTCATATAATCTAAATGATGTTGAAAGCACTGAAGAATTGTTAAATCGTTCTAAAAAAGATATAGAACTTCGTCTTGCTATTGAAGATGAATATCATATATCTGCATTAAATAAAGATGGGGTTAATCTTGGAATGGAAATTATTAAACATAGATATCTTGAAGAAACTGGTCAACAATGATTTCAAATAAAAGATTTAAGAAGTCCTTGTGATCAATTATGTTTTAAAGATATTATATTTCCATTTATAAAATTTCAAACTCCTACTTTGCAAAATCTTTTAAAGGAATTAAAAGAATTGTGTGTAAATCCTAATGATAATTCATTTGAACGTCATTTTATTCTTGGAGGAGTTGAACATACTTTTGCAATGGGAGGTGTTCATTCTGTTAATAAACCAGAAGTATTTGAGCCACAGGATGATGAAGTGCTTGAAGATGTCGATGTTGATTCAATGTATCCCTCGATAGTTGTAAAACAGGGATTGTATCCCGCACATCTTGATCCAGCTTTTAATAAAGTTTATTCTGAAATTTTGTTTGAAAGACTTGAGGCTAAAAAGAATGGAAATAAACTTAAGAACGAAACTTTAAAATTATCTGTTAACGGTTTGTCTGGTAATTTACAATCTGAATTTTCTTGGTGTTATGATCCTAAAATGGCATTAACTATTCGTATTAATGGTCAATTGATGTTATTAATGCTTGCTGAAGGATTGGATAGGCTTGGATGTAGAATTATTCAAAGTAATACTGATGGTGTATTTATATTAATGAAGAAAAACCTTGTTGATAAAGCACATGCTTGATGTAAAGAATGAGAACAAATAACAGGATTGACTTTAGCAGCAGATCATTTTGAAAGATTCTATCAATATGCTATTAATGATTATGTTGGAGTTAAAGAAGGGTGAAGTGAATCACACGATTCTAACTTAATCAAAAAGAAAGGCTTATTCATAGACGAACCTATTTTAGGAAAAGGATTAGCTCCTTTAATTATACCTGAGGCCATTAATAAGTATTTTGTATATGGAACATCTCCAGAAGAAACCATAAAGTCTTGCAAAGATATTAAGAAGTTTTGCACTTTTCAAAAAGTAGATAAAAAATTCGAAGTGTTTTATGGTGGAGAAAGAGTAGCACATATAAATAGATATTATATGTCTACAAACGGTAAAGTTATTTATAAACAAAAAGTTGGGCAAAATGGAAAGCCTTATGGGAGTAAAATTGCTCTGTGTGCAGATTCAGTAGTTACCATTTATAACAAGTTTGATGATAAGCCAATTGAAGATAGAAAGATTTATTATACTTATTATATAAAGGAAGCTTATAAGATTATCAATAAAATGGAGGATAAACAATTAATATTATGATAAGTAGAGAAAAGTTTGATAAACTAAATCAGATAAAAGGCAACCATAGAATAGGTGTTCAAATTTCAAATGTTGGTATACCCCAAGAAGAATATGATGAATGTTTCGAAGGTAAATGATGTCCAAGTTTGTTTATTTGTGACGCAGATGAACAAAATTGAAAAAATGGATATATTTGCGATTGAACACCTGATTGACTATACGACTGATTAGAAGAATTAGGAGGAGAAGATATTGGAGAACTTATGGAATCTCTTTTTGAATTCTCTAATATAGAACAACTATGAGAAGTTGTTTTATTAGCTGATGAAGTACGTAATGGATAGAAATGAACGTCAAAAAGAATGCCTTAAAAAATGAATCCAGACAAATGGTCGTGCAACTATAGTAGCTGCTACTGGATTTGGAAAAACAAGATGCGCAATAAATCTTATAGAAGCTTTTGTTAAACGAAACGAAGAATCATCGTCACTTGTCATAGTTCCAACTCAAGTTCTAAAAGACCAATGAATAGATCAATTATCTGAAAGAGGTTTGGAAAGTAACGCTAGAGTAGAAATAATAAATTCTGCCATTAAATTAAATTGGATATGCGATCTTTTAGTAATAGATGAAATTCATTTAACTCCATCCGATACATTTAAAAAGATTTTTGAATGTGTTGATTATAAAAATATTCTTGGACTTACTGGAACATTTGAAAGATTGGATGGGAAGGAACAATATATTACAAAATATGCACCAGTTTGTGATACTATTACAATAGAAGAAGCTGAGAAAAATGGATGAGTTGCTCCACATAAAGAATATCTTGTATTATTAGATGTAGATTTAACAGAATATAATAATTTAACAAGAGAATTTAATCAGTGCTTTGCTCAATTTAATTGAGATTTTGCCTTAGCTATGAATTGTGCTACAAATATTGTTAAATGTCGTGCATATGCTAAAAAGATGGGATTAGATGGAAATACAATAATGGGTGTTGCTCAAAAATGAAATCGTTGTATGCGTAAGCGTAAAGATTTTATTTATAAACATCCAAAAAAGATGGAGATTGCAAAGAAAATAATCGATGCTCGTCCTGATAGAAAGTGTATTACTTTTTCATCTACTATAGATCAGGCTAATTCTTTCGGATTTGGATGAGTAATGCACTCTAAGAAAAAGCCAAAGGAAAATCAAAAAGCGATAGAAGAATTTAATAAGGCTGATATGGGATATTTGCATACTTCTAAAGCTGCAGATCAGGGTCTAGACTGCAAGGGAGTGAATCTAGAAATAATTTTACATACAGATTCTTCAAAAATACGTAAGACTCAACGTGTTGGAAGAGCTATTCGTTTTGAGGAAGGTAAAACTTCTGAAATATTTACACTTGTACTTAAAGGTACTCAAGAAGTTAACTGATTTAATAATTCTAATACTTCTAAAGTAATTACAATTAACGAAGAACAATTAGAAAAAGTTCTTAATGGCGAAACAATTGAAACTAGAGAAAGGGAAAACATTGTAAACACAAAATATAGATTTTAATGAATCAAGAAGAGTTAATAAAGCTTGTTAAAAATGAATTAACTTGCAATTCATATTGAGAAATATTTGATTCTAATCAAGATTGATTTATAAATAAAGTAATAATTCCATATATTTGTACGCACTTATCAAATAGAGATCAATTATATAGATTGCATAGTGCATTAAATATATCAGAGATAAAAGATGAATCTTAAGTTAACCGAAAATCAAATTCAATTTATTATACGACATTTATCTAAAAATCAAATTATTGATTTTTTATCAGAAGATGTGGAAAAAAGTATAGATTGGATTTGCGATTTTATTAAACAATATGTGGATAGTGAAACATTGCAAAATAAAATTAAAAATAGCTTTCCTCCTATCCAATTAGAAATTTTTGACTATTAAATATCCTTTAAAGGAGATATAAATAATGTACTTAGATGCTTAACATTTAAAGTACAATAAATTGGAAATAAATACAATTTTAAACTTATTAATAACATATAAGTTAACAGCTGATGAATTACTTTTAATTTATTTAACTTTTTTAGCACAAGATGAAGAAGGGCATCCTGAATATTTTGCTAAATGATTTGATAATGGAGGCAATTCTCAATTAAGAAGTCTTTTTGAATCTTTAAAGCAAAAATCAGTTATTAAAAAAGACTATAATCCAGAATCATATAATCCGAATGATATAGAATTCAATAAGAATTTCTTAAAATCGTGATTAAAAAATTCTGGAGAAATGGGACAAGAATTATTTGATGCCTATCCGCCATTTATGTCATCTGGAGGAAAGTTATATGCATTAAAAAATATTGCAAAGAAATTTAATACATTGGATGAATTTTTCTTTGCATATTCCTCTGCTATAAAACATAATCCAGATAAGCACAAAGAAGTAATGGAACTATTAGAATGAGGAAAGGAACACGGTAAAATAAATTATGGCATTTGTGAATTTATAATTAGTGCTAAATGAACAGAATTGGCTTATTTACGTGAGCATCCTCAAGAAGGTGAGATTGGAGATACATTTAGTCTTTACGAAAGTGTGTAGAATAAATCCTTTAGAAGAACTTTGAACTCAGATAGATAAAGGTAAACGTGGAGAAAATATTGGAAAATCTTCTGGTATGAAGAAACTAGATAAAATAATAGGAGGAATTCAACCACATAGATATTATTTGGTTGGAGCTGCATCTAGTGTTGGAAAAACTTCATATATATTATATATTATATATAATTTATTAAAACAGGAAAGTCCAGATGCTCCTATATACTTTTTATATTTTTCTCTAGAAATAGGTGCTGATATTTTATTAGCCAAATTAATGTCTTTGTATTGTGCTGAAGAGTTTGGAATATATTTAACAGTAAATGATATTTTATCTTTTGAATCTCCATTAAATGATTCTAATTACGACTATTTAATTAAGGCTAGAGAGTGATTAACTGGTTTAATGCAATATTTAATTGTTATAGATACAAGCGTTAGTGCAAGTTCTATTTACAAAAATACATTAGATTTTGCAGCAAAAGTTGGGCAGTTTAATCAAGTGGGGAACTCAAAAATATATACTCCAAATAATCAAAAACAGTTAATAATCGGTGTTTTGGATCATTTTGCATTAGCACGTTGTGAAGAAGGAAGAACGTTAAAACAAGAAATTGATTTAATGTCTTCTTATATGGTTACTCTTAAAAGAAAGCTTCCTTTATCTTGATTTGTATTAATGCAGCAAAATAGAGAATCTTCTTCTATGGATAGAAGAAAAGCTGATATGTCAGAACCAGGTCTTAATGATCTTAAAGATTCGGGAAGTCCAAGTCAAGATGCAGATATTGTGCTTCAATTATTTTTTCCATTTAGAGAAAAATTAAAAACTTATCGAGGGTTTAAAGTATTAGACGATGATGGTATTGGTCAAGCGTTAAGAAGTGTTATAATAAGTAAAAATAGATATGGTATTGCAAATCAAGTTATTTGTTTAGGATTTTGAGGTAGTGTTGGATGATTTAAAGAACTTCCAGATCCTAAAAATATAACCGATTTTACAAAATTTAAAATAGAGCAAGGTAACATACCTTGCAAGCTTTTTAAGCAAGAAGATGTAGTTTCTTTAGAAGACACTAAAGAAACGAAAGAACAAAAAATAACGTTTAGTTTTTAATGGCAAACCTAATAGCTATTGTAGGCCAAAGTGGGTCAGGGAAATCAAGTTCTTTACGCAATTTGAATCCAACAGAAACATTTATTATTAATGTTGCATCAAAACCACTACCTTTTAAGGGCTGAAGAAGTAAATATACTGTATGGAATAAAGAGAATCCAAATGGAAATTACATTAATACGAGTAATGTACAAACCATTGGTCAGATTCTAAATTATATTAACACTAAGAGACCAGAGATAAAGAACGTCATAATAGACGACGGGCAGTATTTGATGAGCTTTGAGTATATGGATAGAGCTTCTGAGAAAGGATTTCAGAAATTTACTGATATTGCACAGAAGTTTTATGGTGTTCTTAAAGCTAGTATAATGATGAGAGATGATTTAAATGTCATTATGACTTGTCATAGTGAAAATATCGGTACTGCAGATGAACCTCAATATAAGATAAAAACATTGGGAAAAATGTTAGACAATAGTATTACAGTAGAAGGTCTCTTTACTTATGTTTTCTTTACTGATATTCGTAGAGGAGATGATGATAAACCAGAATATGTATTTCAAACACATTCTGATGGTACTACTACAGCAAAAAGTCCAATGGGATGTTTTGAAGAGGATTATGTACCAAATGATTTAGAGTTTGTTCTTGAAAAAATAGCAGAATACGATGCTTAAAATATCATTTGATTTTGACGAAGTTTCTAAAAAAGTTAGTAATATAATAGTTACAGAATCCTCTGTTATTAAAGATTTTGATCTAAAAGTCGAAGATAACAAAATTCAACTTGGTTTTAATGCAATCCAAAAATTAGGTGTTGAAGCTGGAGATAGAGTATCTGTAAATTATTGAACCGTTGATAATGAAACTACTTACCCAATTATTAGTAAATCTGATGTATTTACTGATGGATCAGACGGTAATAAGTTAACAAAGAAAGGAACTTTTTCATTTAAAGGTCAGCAAAGAACTAGTTTGTTAAAATTTGGTGATTTGTTTACATTCTCAGAATTTAAAGATAAGAATGGAGAGGTAAAAGATAATGTGTTTGTACTTACTCCAATAGATAATTCAGAAATTACTGAAGTAAAAGAAGACTTTGCAGACGAAAAGGATGCAATATCTGATTTAAACAATACTACAGTAGAAGAAGATATGGCAGAAATTCTTAATGATGACTTTGATGCTTTGCCTTTTTAATTTAAATTTGTTTTAATATGGGAATGTTTGATTTAACCGCTACCACTGGCGTTAAAGAAAGTGGAAAATATCTTCAGCCTGGTATTCATAATGCAAAGTTTGTTGGTATAGAACTAAATGATTTGGTTTCTCAAAAGAATAGTCAAAACTATAAAACTATGAAACTCACCCTCGATATAGATGGATTTGGTGAGTTTAATCATAACTTTTTTGAACCTACATCTGATAAAAGAACTCCTGGAACTTGGGCAGAAAATCCATCTCCTGTTGAACAATTTATGGTTGCTGTTCGTCAAATTGTTGACGCTCTTGATTCTAAGATTGGTGCAGCTATCGATGCTGACAATATTGAAATTAATGGAAAGCATATTAATCTTAAAGATCTTAATTTTGATCAACTTGTAAAACTTATAGCGATTCTTACAAAACCTTATGCGGGTAAAGAACTTGAAGTAAAACTCATTCCTCAGTCTAATGGATTTGCTGATATTCCTGGATTTCCCGCTAAGTGTGATCGTAATGGTAAATTAGCTATTCAAACCAAGTTTATAGGTGCTAATCTAATTATAAATCAATCTGAACAGAGAAAGATTGATGCAGCAAAGAATGCACAGCCGACTAATATGAGTCAAACTACATCTGGTAGTGTAGAAGGCCTTGCTGAACAACTTGGAATTGAGGACACCTCATCCGATCTTCCATTCTAATAAATGCAATATTCTTTAGAGCCACTTAATATTACAAAAGAGTTAATATTAAGTCGCATCTCTGAAGAACAAATTTTTGAGCATTATGGAGTAAAAATTAAAAAAGGCTTATTTTGTTCAGTCTTACGAAAAGACAATAATCCAACAGTTGCTTTTTATAGAAATAAAAGCAATCGTTTAATGATGAAAGATTTTGGGGATGGTTCTTGTCTAGATTGTTTTGGATTTGTTGAGTCTAAGTTTAATGTTAGTTATTATATGGCTTTACAAATAATAGCAAACGATTTTGGCATTATAACCAGACCCGATCTTTCAAAAAATAAACCAAAAATACAGTATTCAGGAAATAAAATAGAAGAAACTTCTCAAGCAAAAATTCAAGTGGAAATTAGAGATTTTGATGAAAAAGATTTAAAATGATGATCACAATATGGTATCGATAAAGACACTTTAGAAAAATTTAAAGTTTATGCATGTAAAACTGTATGATTAAATGGTAATCTTTTTTATGTATTTTCTGATAATTCACAAAGAGTTTATGGCTATTATGGTGGTTCTAAAGATGGGATTGATTTTTGGAGGCTCTATTATCCTGGAAAAAAGAAATATAAATTTATATCCAATTGAAAATCTTTAATGATACAAGGTGCACATATGTTACCTAAACAAAAAAATGATTACTTGGTTATTACCAAATCAATGAAAGATGTCATGTGTCTTTATCAATATGATATTCCTGCTATTGCTCCTTGTTCTGAAAACATTTTTATTACAGAAGCGCAATATAATCGCTTAAAAAACAAATATAAACAAATTTTTGTATTTTATGATAATGATTTAGCTGGAATATCTGCTATGTGTAAAATAAAAAAGAAATTTCCAGATATAAAAATTTTATATTTACCTAGAAATAGTGATAAAGATATATCAGATTTTCGTAAAGCACATGGGTATAAAAAAACATTAGAATTAATTGATAAAACAAAATTATATTATGAAGAAAACGGATAACATAGAATCTCCAAAAAAGAAAAGAACCGGAGCTTATAATAAAAGACGTGGTAATTCATATGAAACAAAGATTGCAAAAGAGTTACGTGATTTGGGTTTTAAAGATGTAGTTACTAGTCGTTCAGAATCTAAAAAAATGGATAATAATAAAGTTGATTTAGTTGATCCAAGTGGTAAATTACCATTTTATCCTCAACTAAAAAGAACTATTAATACACCACAATATTTTAAAATTAGAGAAGAATCAACAGTTGATCCAAAAAAATTTGTATTATTTTGGAATAAACAAGAAGCTAAGGAGAAAAATATTTGTTCTATTGGAGAATGCGTTATTTTAGATAAAGTTTTCTTTTATGAATTAATTAAAAAGTATGTTGAAGATTAAAATACAATCTTTTGGAGATATCATAACAAATAGTTCGTCTGAAGTATTTTGTATATATGATTGGAATGGAACAGAACAAATAATTAATGCTATTAAAGAAATTGCAGGGGTGTTAAATCCTTCTGTAAATATCGATGATTTATTAGATATTCAATTAGTTATCGATGAGGATTATATAGACGATTCTGATGAAGATAATTTAAAATCTAAATATAGTAGAGAATTCGAAGAATTCTGTGAATCTAGAACAAATGAGCAAATTTTAACTGATTTTCCAGAATTTCGTAAAAACTTTTTTACATCAGAAGATTGTTATGATGGTGACGGAATGCCACTTATATATCTATCTATAACAGGACTTAATGATGATGGACAAAAGTTAGCAAATGCTTTATATTCTATTTTAAATGCTTATGAATACAAGGAAATATTTTGTTAGAATTCCAATTCAATCTTTTTCTGATATTATTACTAATTCGTCAAGTGAGTTGTTTGTATTTCAAAAACCTTCTGTAAAAGATGTTATTAAACTTCTTGATGATTATACTCCAGGATGGAGAGATGAATACGAAGAGCCCATTCTTTTTAAAGATATGGATGAATATGATCAAAATAATTATATTGATTGGGTTAGTGGACTTCCATATTATTTTAATTATGAATCAGATGATGAGTATAACAAAGCTATCATTAGAACAATTCATCGAGATTTATGTATATCGGAAGAAGAAATACCAGAATTATTTGAAAATTGGAACAAACCAACAGTTTATCCAAATTATAGATATTATTGTTTAAACTTATCATCTAAAGGATACGATTTGTATAGAGAAAAGTTTAAATATGATATTTGTTTATGGAGTTTAGATGATAATCCAGATTGGGATAGACAAGAAAAAATAATGGATTTTGTTGGAGGTAAACGATATCATTTAGGATAGTATGAAAATAAAGTTATCAATACAATCAATATCAAGTATAATTACAAATAGTTCTAGTGAATTATTTGCTATAATTGATGCTAATAAAGAGGTTCTTGACAGTATTTATGAAATACTTAATAATATATTTGGTGATTATCAAGAATCTGAAATAACTCCTGTTGTTACTTTATGCAGACGTCCAACTAAAGTGGAAATTGAAGATAGATTTGGTTCAAATTATAATAGTTGGAGATATTTTAAAGAAAAGGATGTTTATTCTCTTCCAGAATATTGGATTGAAGTAGAATTGCCGTATTGTTTAGATGATTGCACAAAGTTTTTTAGTGCTGGATTAGAAGCAATTCTTAAAGAGAAATTTGGAGATAGTTTTAAGATAGAATATGAAGGATTTTAGTAATTTTGGAGTAAAAGTTAGAAAATTTCCAGAATATAATTATCATGCTGTATGGACTAACTTAAAAACTTTACGGATTGGAGAAGGTCAAGCAAAAGAACTTCCTGCAGATAAGAGTGAATTTTATGATGTTTCTCTAGGTACTCGTTGTAATTTAGGATGTGATTTTTGTTATACAAGTGCTTTAAGGAATGGATTGGATTATACAGATGTTTGTGAGAAAGCTAAGTGGTTTTTTGGAAACATGTTAGATAATGATAAGCCGTTTCAGATAGCCATAGGTTCTCAAGGAGAGCCAACATTACATCCTGACTTTTTAAAGTTCTTGGAGACAATCTATAATTTGAACATAGTTCCTAATTATACTACCAATGGTATTACAATTGCTTTAGAATCTGATTATTCAGAAAAACTTTTGGATTATACATCAAAATATGTTGGTGGTGTTGCAGTTAGTGCAAATACGTGGGCAGAAAATATAAATATGCTTTGGAGAAACGCTATTTCAAAGTTGATTTATTATGGAAATACAAATATAAATATTCATTATATAATTAGAGATAAAAAATCAGTAGATGAATTTATTAATATTTATAATGAATACAAGAATGATATTTTATATTTTGTTTTATTACCATTAATGAAATCTGGACGTTCTTCAGAACAATATCAAAAGGAAGCCTTTGATTATCTTTTAGACAAGGATTTTGATTTTTCTAAAATTGCTTTTGGTGCACACTTTTACGATTTACTAAAAAATCAGAATAAAGTTAAATGTTGGATGTACCCTCCAGAATCTTTTAGTAAGAATCTTATTTTAGACGATACTATAAAGATAACTCCTAGTAGTTTTAATTTAAATCCTATAATTGAATATAAATGGCAGAAGTAGTTGCTACATTTAAATCAGAAAATCGCACAATTGCGATGTATTTCAAAGAAGAAGACGGTGCTTTAAATATGCAAATGAGTGTAGATCCAGAGTTTAAAGAAGGAGACGATCCTGATTTAACTATGCTTCTAGCAGGTGCATTTTTAGATGCGATTAATATAAAGAATGAAGATGATAAACCAGAAATTATCACAACCGATTAGGTATGATTTAATTCCAAACAGGGGATTAAACGAAGTAAACAAAGTATTAAGCTCAAAACTCGATAAACACGAAATTCATGAATGGATGCGTGGAATGAAATGGAGTGAGGTAATATCTTCTCTAAAAAAGCATCTTACTGCATTTGAACTAGGTGAGGACTATACACAAGAAGGTAATCTTAGTATTGCAGAAGTTGCTACAAATGCTTTAATATTAGCTGAATATTTCTATATTAATCCTGCTGGGGATGATAGAATTTTTCTCCCTGTTAATAGACCTATAGTAGCTCTTGACATAGATGATGTCTGCTTGGACTTTATCGGAACGTATGAAAAGAAAACTGGAAAGAAACTTAACGATTATTGGAACGGCTCTTATGAAATAAGTGATAAGTTAAAAGAACTTAGTACAGATAAGGAATTCTGGACTACTCTTCCAACTAAGCATCTTCCTACATTTGAACCAGATTTATATATAACATCTCGTTCTATTCCAGTTGAGTGGACTATGGAAAATCTAGAAAGAAATGGATTCCCATGTGCGCCAGTATATTGTGTTCCGTGGAATGAAAGTAAAATAAATTTACTAAAAGAGCATAATGTATCAATATTAATAGATGATAAATTTGCTAATTACAAAGATGCTATTGATAATGGCATCTTTTGTTATCTTATGGATGCTCCACATAATAAATATTATAATGTTGGACATCGCAGAGTATATAACCTTGATTTAAATATAAAGTAAATTTATCATTAAATCAATTATAAGAATTAATAGATGGAGAAAGTAAAATTAACGGACTTTAAAATAGTCCCAGATATCAATTCTGTGCATAAAGAAGAAATTGATGACAATACATATTTTTCTGATAAATATGCACATTATATATCTAATTCTGGATTGAAATGGATTAATCCTCTTGAAGGTGGTTCACCTCAATTGTTTAAACATCATCCTAAATTAAGTACGCAAAGCTTAAAGATTGGTTCCGCTGTTCATGAATGTCTTTTGCAGCCAGAATCATTTGAATTAGCTCCAAAACTTGGTAATCCTGGTTCTAAATTAGGTCTAGTTTTGGATGAAGTTCCTACTTTTTTGAAAGATGGTGTTGGATTGGATGATGCAATCAAACAAGCTGCACTTAAAATTGATTATTATTCCAAAACAATTGAAACAAAGATCGATTCTATTAAAGAGATTTGGTTTCCATATTCTAAAAATCTAGAAGAACTTAATAAAATTCCAACCGATAAAGAACGTATAATAGTTTCAGATAAGGAATGGGATGTTGTAGATAGTTGTCTTAAGTCTTGTCAAAAGAATGAAGAAATTATGTCTAAGTTACATCCTACTACACCATTTGGAGATCCGGTTTTATCCTTCTGTGAAGATGCATTCTTCATGGATTTCATCGTAATTTATAAAAGAAAGCAATGTGCTATTCTTAAATTCAAGATGAAAGCTGATAATTGGACAATAGATTTCGATGAAAAAGTTTTAACTCTCAATGATCTTAAAACTACTGGTAAAAGCGTAAATATATTTATGAATCCAGATAATGGAAGTTTTAATCATTATAATTACGCACGTCAAATGGCAGTTTACTCTCAGATTTTATGGTATTATGCTATGAAACAATTTGGGATTAGTAAAGAAAATGGTTGGAAGCTTAAAGCAAATATGCTAGTTGTTGAGACAATACCAAATTATTGGTCAAGGTCTTATTATGTTTCTGAATCTCAACTTAAAGAGGGTAGAAAAATGTTAAATGAGCTACTATGTAGAGTAGCGTATTGTGAAATGTTTGGATATGATAAAGAAATTGAATTTATATAATGGATACTAATTATGCATTTAATGAAGCATTTAAATCAATGCTTCAAAATCATTTATCTATACAAGGTGAATGATTTGGAGATGGAAAATCAGCATTTGGTATATACATAAATCTTTGTTGAGATATGTGTCCATTTAGCGCAACAACAATTAATTTTGTAAATGAATAATTATTTAATACTATGAGTTATTTAATTAAAAACAATATAAAAATTGTTCAAAAGAAAACTTATTCTAAAGATTTTAAACATAAGTATTTAATTACACTTTTATTAAATAACGGAACTGTGATTTCAAAATCAACAATAGAAATTACAAAAAATTATTAAAATTATTTGCATAATAAAATATTTATTCTTATCTTTGCATTACCAAACTCAGAAAGAAACTGAACAAACTCTTGGAGAAACCAAGTAAAAAACAGGGACAAATGTTTAATGTATAAAAATTAATTTTTATGGTAAAGAAAGAATTTGAAGTGTACTCCTATGAGGAGGCTGTTGCTGCTGCTGAGGCTGAAGGTTTTAAGGTAACTCGTAATAAGACTGCATCTTGAAAGAATGCTGGTTCTCCTATTTCCGATAAGGATCTAAAGGCATTTGTTGTTGACCAGATGAATAAGGAGAAACTCACTGGCGTTCCCGGTGTTGGTTTTATCGTTGTGGTAGCTTCTGGCTCGAAGGATACTCGCGAGCGTCCTTATACTTACGAAAATGTAGTCACTGAGGGTCGTATGGCAACGGAGCGCACTTTTGAGGTTCGCCGTGTTGACAATGGTGAACTTGTTGTTTCTCTTGCTGGAGAGGGTGCAACCAAGGATGCTGCTATTAAGGCTGCAAAGGAAGCTATGCTTGATGTAAAGGCTGATATGGACATCGAAGTTGTTTATCGCGTTAAGGACGGTAAGAATGTAATTGGACATCTTAAGTATGTTCCTTCAATTAACGCTGAGAAGGGCCGTTACATTTTCCTTGGCAACGAGGTTGCAACATTTTAGTTTAACAACAAATTAGAAGGTTAAGGAGAGGGTCTAATAGGCTCTCTCCTTTTATTATCTTTAGGAAATGATACAAACATACTATAAATATTTTTATGGTTTCTATGTATTATTTCCATTAATAGATTTAACTAACAAACTTTTTAAAGAAAGAACTGGTGGTAAAAGAAATTATTGTGTTTATATGTGAATGTATAATGATGTAATTTATTATATAGGAGAAGGTACGAATAAAAGACCGTTTGAACACAAAAATGACATTTTATCATCGTTAATAGATGAAGGGTGGGAATGCTTTATTTTGGCAACTAACCTTACCAAGATGGAGTGTTGTATATTAGAAGCTAAGTTATTAGATATGGTAGAATATCGTACTTTTACAAAACGTGGACAATATACATGAGATGGAGTTTCTCTTATAAATAAACAACGTGAATATAAATATAAGGGAATATTATTTGAAGATTTGTTTGAACAGTATTTAAATTTAGATAATGGAAATAAGTATTGGGAAACTCTTTGAAGGAAAATCAACCATTATTAAAAATAATGAATACTTATCTACTGAAGAATATGTAAATCCGTTTATTGAATTTATGAAGAAGTTTACTAATGATTTTTATATTCAAGTACAACTTCCTAATCAATTTACAATTACAGATTCTAAAGAAGACATTACATATAATAGAGTTTGAGTGCAAGCAGTAATGCCAATTAAATGTGATAAAGCTGGATATGCAGAAACTTATAATTTAATATATGCATTAGATGTACGAAAACCTATTTATAAATTATTTAAAGCATATAAAGATAGAAAAACAAACAACTTATTTGCATTTAATGAAGACTGATTAAATGTTTATGAGTTAAAACCAGAAACTCAGTTTATTGAATTTGATAAAATTATTACAGATTTGATGCAACAAGTCGATAATTCTGAGTTAATATTTAATAAATTAAAAAATAATTTTTTATCTTCTGAAAATGAAGATAGACAAAGAAAACTTGGTGAATTAATTGAAGATAGTATGGTTTTTGAAACCATAAATAAAGGTGGCAAAATAAAGATTGCTCCAAATATGGTTCTTAAGGCATATCAAAATGTGTATTTGGATTCTTCTTCTCGAAATTATATATCTGATTCTGAAGAATGTTCTATGTTTAATTATGTTGATGCATTTAGTTCACTTATTACAGAGGATATAAAAGATATAGTAAATCAATTTGAAAAGAATTGGTTAATCTATAGTATGTTTTTAGAAAAAGAAACGGATGAATGTAATTAAACGAGATGGTAGTATAGTTCCATTTGAATTTGAAAAAATTAAGAATGCTGTAAATAAAGCATTTAATTCAGTATATAAATCAGATGCTCCAGACGATTTTATAAATTATTTGGAAACTGTATCAAAAACATTTGATGTTGATCAAACAGTAGAAGATATTCAGAAATTTGTAATATATTCTCTTGGTGAGTTTAAGTATTATGATGTTCAGATAGCTTATATAAAATATAAGGATAAACACGATTCTGTTAGAAATTGAGTTGAAGAAAAGAAAAATTTTATAAATAAATATAAGCAATCATTCAATACAGCTGACAGTACAATTGATGATAATTCAAATGTTGGAGGAAAAAATGTAGGTATTTTAAATGCAGAAATACATAAACCAGACAATATTCAAATCTCTCGCAGAATGATAATGGATAAATTAAAAGAACTTTATCCCGATTTTGATTCAAAGCAGTATGTTAGAGATCTTGAACACCATATTATTTATAAACATGACGAATCTTCTTTTGCTGGAGCAATTGCACCGTATTGTTGTAGTATTTCCATGTATCCATTTTTAACAGATGGAATTAAGAATCTTGGTGGCTTATCAGCCGCACCTAAAAATCTAGATTCTTTTTGTGGAATGTATATAAATTTAATATTTGCTACAGCATCCATGTTTGCTGGTGCAGTTGCAACATCTGAATTTCTACTTTATTTTGATTATTTTGCACGTAAAGAATTTGGAGATGATTATTATCTTAATCCAGATTTAGTAATTTCTCAAAATACGTCTAGACATAAATCAATCAGAAATCAAATACATCAGTATTTTCAGCAAGTAATCTATTCTATCAATCAACCAGCAGCGTCTAGAGGACAACAAAGCGCATTTGTTAACTTTTCCTACTTTGATAAACCGTTTTTTGAAGGAATGTTTGGAGATTTTTATTTTCCAGATAATACACAAGCTAAATGAGAATCTGTTTGTTGACTTCAGAAAGAATTTATGCAGTGGTTTAATAAAGAAAGGCTTCGTTGTATATTAACATTCCCTGTTGAATCAGTAACTTTATTATATAAGGATGGCGAATTTGCAGATGAGGATATGTTTAATTTTGTTTGTGAAGAATATGCAAGAGGCCACTCTTTCTTTACTTATATATCAGATACTGTTGATTCACTTTCAAGTTGTTGCAGACTTAAAAATAAGATTCAAACCAAGGAGTTTAATTTTACCAATGGTAACATGGGTGTAATGACAGGCTCTAAATCTGTTATTACATTAAATCTTAACAGAATCGTTCAGGATTGATATAATGATAGATTTAACAATCCGATTACTATTAAAGAATCTTTAAATATATTTCATTCAGAATTTCCAAATTACTTAAAAGATATTCTTGAAAGAGTTTATAGATATCATACTGCTTATAATGAACAACTTCATGATATGTATGATGCCGGATTGTTACCAGTATATAAAGCGGGATTTATTAATCTTGATAAACAGTATCTTACAATTGGCTTAAATGGATTAAATCAAGCAGCAGAATATCTTGGAATTAAATGCAATGACAATAAAGACTATAAAGACTTTTGTCAGCTTATTTTTAGTACAGTAAAAGAACAAAATACTCTACATAAAACTAAAAGAACTACATATAATACTGAAATGGTGCCTGCGGAATCACTTGCTGTAAAGAATTATAACTGAGATAAGCAGGATGGTTATTGAGTTCCTGAGGATACAAATCTTTATGCAAGTTATGTGTTTAAACCAAACGATTCTAATATTTCTGTACTTGAAAAACTTAAGTTACACGGTTCTGATTATATTGGTGATTATTTGGACGGTGGATCTGCCGCTCATGTAAATTTAGATAGTCATTTATCCGCTGAACAGTATCATAAACTTATTAAGTATGCAGCATCTGTTGGTTGTCAATATTTCACTTGAAATATACCAAATTCTGAATGCCAAGATTGTGGTTGAATTGGTAAACAACCAGTTACAAAATGTCCTAAATGCGGATCTGAACACATCGACCTCTATGATAGAGTTATTGGATATCTTACTAAAGTTAAGAACTGATCTGATGGTCGTAGAATAGAACAAAAAACACGTGTTTATACAAAAGAAGACGAAATAAAATGTTAAAATACACTACAGCACAAGTTACATTTTCAGAAGTTCCAGATGAAATAACATTGTGTATTGAAATATCTAATTGCCCATATCATTGCCCAGAATGCCATTCAAAACATCTCTGGAATGATGTGGGCAATGAATTAAATATTGAAGTACTTCAAGAATTAATTGACAAGAACAAAGGCATTACTTGTATTTGTTTTATGGGTGGAGATTCTGATTTAGAAACATTAAAACAATTAATGTTTAGTTGTCATTTAAGAAGCGATTATCCATATAAAGTTGCGTGGTATACAGGTAGTGATATATTTCCAAGTGATGATATATTAGATTTACTCGATTATGTAAAAATTGGACCATATAAATCAGAATGTGGCGCTTTGGATAATCCAAATACAAATCAAAGATTTTATGCAAGAGGCGTAACTGGATTAAAGAAAATGAGTGCTCATGCAAATATGTTTTATGATATAACTGATAGATTTTGGAAAAATGATACAGATTCTTAGAAAAGAAGGATGGCAATTAAATCCAAACGATAAAGTCGTAAATTCAATATTAAAACGTTGTGAACTAAACAATGGAGAATGTCCTTGTGATAATCCAGGTAAAACAAGAGAAGATAGATTGTGTCCTTGCCTAGAATATCGTGAAAACAATATTTGTCATTGCACACTATATATTAAAAAAGATGGTACGAAAAGTTCCTAATATATCTGCTTGGGTATTAAAAGAATCTGATGTAGAATGGTTTCTTCCAACATCAGCGATACATGTTGGTTTTGTTTATAGTACTAAACTTCCATTATTCTCTACAACACCGCTTATAATGAAATATAGAAAATGTCACTATGAAGACGATGAATTAATATTACTTATTGATGGTTATGAACGACATGAATATAATATTATATTTGAAACTGAACTTATACGTGAATTTACATTAGAAGAGGTTGAAGAAATAAATAAAACTTGGAATAAATTTTATGAAGATAAAAATAAAGAAACTTAATGAAAATGCAGTAATTCCCCAGTATGCAAAACCAGGGGATGCTGGAATGGATGTTACAGCAACATCAATTAATGTAACTGACAAATACATAGAATATGGGACAGGACTCGCATTTGAAGTTCCTGAAGGATACGTAATGCTAATTTTTCCTAGGAGTAGTGTGTCAAAGTACGACTTATCTCTTGCTAACGCAGTAGGTGTCCTTGACAGTTCGTATAGAGGGGAGCTAAAGCTTCGTTTTAAGCGTAATTATCGTATTGAAAACGAACCTAGTGAAGCTACTGATGGTAAATGGACTACTACATCGATTGTAAATCCTGGCGATGCTGATAAATACCAATGGGATGCTTGTGATTGGTATGGTATTGGTGATAGGATTGGACAAATAATGATTATTCCGTATCCACAAATAGAATTTAATGAAGTAAAAGAACTTTCTGAAACACAGAGAGGGTCTGGCGGATTTGGAAGCAGTGGAAAGTAGAACTAGTTATACTACTTATAGTGAGTTTTCAAGGCTTCTGTCTAATGCAAAAACACTTCCAACAATAAAACCGTTTTTTATTGATATGGAGGATTGAACATGAACAATTAATACAAAAAGTATTACTTTATATGGTGTACAGGTTGTTAATCGCGGATTAAATAATACAACATATGAGGCAGTATTATTTGACGATATAGATAAAACAAGAAAAGACTATACACTAAGAGTTGATTTTTTAGACCCTTATTGTAAATCTGCTTTTGTTCAAATTGTTGATTTTAAATTTACATCAGAAACTTGTTTTATTTTTACTATACCGGATTATTATGACCCAACACTATACAAATTTATTTTAATGGATGAATAAAACAGCTATATCTTTAGATTCTAAGAACAAGGTGAGAATAGTCCATATTTGAACGACAGAAACACCAGAATCTACATATATAATTCATAGAGAATCTGGGCTACTTGATGGAAAGAAAGTAATTGCGCCAGAAATAGAGATAAAAGCTGGAAAAGCTAAAAGGACGTTGGAACAACAAGTTAAATTAGAGTTCAATTCTAATTATAAAAAGTATCTTGACAAAGGATATAAAGATATTAGTGATATTGAATTCAGTAATTTAACAGAAGATAAATGTAAAGAAATTCTTGGTGATACCAAAACTGACGCTAATGGAGCACTTAAACCAATGTTGTGTAAAGTTCTTGATAAAGAGAATGAAAAACTAACAGAAAAAGAATGATATGGTAGCTATAAACATGACGGAGTAAGAATGCTTCTCTTTATGCGAGATGGCGAAGTTCACACCTCTTCTCGTGGCGGCGGTGATTATGATATCCCGGCGACTTATATAAGAAAAGATCCATATATTATTAAATTACTAACTGAAAACGAAGGTTTAATTTTGGATGGAGAATTATATAGGCATGGGTGAAATCTTCAAAAAATTAGTGGTCTTGCTAGAAAAGAAACTTTAGAAGAAGATCACAAAGAATTATGTTATCATTGTTACGATATTGTAGATGAATCAGCTACATTTAAAGAAAGAG
>Ga0247611_10002097_pt1 | contig 33569 bp, 34 predicted proteins | sample 177DNAGHGhighgp2_FD_192422 | JGI IMG/M metagenome (GOLD analysis project Ga0247611, IMG submission 192422) | Sheep rumen microbial communities from Palmerston North, Manawatu-Wanganui, New Zealand - 1770 DNA GHGhigh gp2 | ecosystem: Host-associated > Mammals > Digestive system > Stomach > Rumen... | reverse complement strand
TAATACGAACAATCAAAGATAAAAGTGCCATAGAATCAGGCCCACCACTGCAAGCAACAATAACACTATCACTAATACCAATATCATTAACTAAAAAACTATAAGCCTCATCCATAAAGCACCTCCTTGCTCAATAATTATAAAAGAAAAACAAAAATATATCAAGAAGAAATATTAAATTCAATATACAACCTAAAAAAACAATACAATACAATTATACTAATTGCATCATACTGCTTTATCACATATAAATCTACCTAATTGAATCCATTCTAATAGTTTCTATTAAACTATGTTCCTTCATTTTACGTAACTCAACATACGTAATCACAAAAACAACTAAAACAACAACTAAAACACTAAATATCAAGGAAAACAAAGGAAAATGAAACTTAATAGGAAAAACATTTCTAAAAGAAAGATTTATTAACCATGGTATAACAATACCAAATAAGCCCCCTTTTATAGTTGCATGAAATGTACAATACATACTTTCACTATAAAGCATTTTTTTTAAAGAATTATTAGTCATACCAACACTCTTTAAAATAGCAAATTCCTTACTTCTTGCACGAATATTAGAAATAACAGTACTAATAAAACCTGTAAAACCAATAAGAATAAGTAAACAAACAAAACCATACATGATTACTTCACCTAATATTATCATGACATTAAGAGCACTAACCATAGTATCTTGTCGACTAATTCTCACAGAATAACCTTGATCAACATAAGAATCATCAGATAAAATAGGATAATAAGAATCCATAACACTTTTAGCATAAGATATAAATTCATCCTCATCCACAGTTGGATCACAATACCAATCAAAATTTCTTGCACTTGCACCAGGAACAATAACCATAACAGTAGCCCTATTGATAAAATCAAATAACCATTCATCTAAATCATCTCTGTCAAGAAATCCATCAATTTTTAATGAAGAACTTTGACCATCAGGAGTAACAAGAGTAAACTGATCTAAATTTTCAGAAAAAGGAGTAATCTCGCGCCTTTCACCAGAAACATTATATGTATATGTATTTATAAGAACATTACCACCATACTCAGTACCAGTAGCATCACATATAGTACGGTATAAATCATCCGACAAAGAAACCATATCAAAATCCATTTCACCAAATTCATTAACAACATCATCCAATTTGCTCATATTATCAGTAAACATAGCAAGATCAGCCTTAACAAAATAAGAATCCCTATTACTTCCAATTCCCCAAACATCAAAATCACCAAAAGCACTTAATTTATCAGTAATTTCATTATATGTATCAGAATTAATAGGATTTAAAATTTTATTCTCACGTCTTCCAGTAATAGAGTTTACTCCCTCATCCCTTAAAGAACTATAGTCAACAAGCAAAAAATTATGATCAGATTTCATAAAAGATTTCATCTGAAAGAGTTGAGAAGTAAGAGCAGACGTCACAATCAAAAGACAAATTCCAGTCGAAAGAGCTCTCACTGCACGTTTAAAAGATTTTCTATTTCTATTAATACTCCTTACAGCAAGTTCTCCTTCAAATCCCCATAAAAATTTCCATAATTTATTTCCTTTTAACCTATTTATTTTTTTGTTAAAAGAATTTCCAAAACTTACACACTCAACCGCAGTCATTTTACTCATTTGCTTAGCAGGTTTAAAAGCAGAAAGCAAAACAGTAATAAATGAAAAAACACTAGAAAAAATAAAATAATAAAATTTCACCGAAAAAACTAACTTTAAATCAAATTTTCTCATTACAATACTTCGAGTAATTTCAACAATTCGATCTATATAATTACCAGCAATATAAACACCAATATAACCAAGGATTACTCCCAAAAACAATCCAAAAGGTATACCAATAATACTAAGCCAAAAACCCTCACTTATAACAGTTTTTTTTATCTGTTTAGAAGTACCACCAACACATTTTAAAATACCAAGTTCTTTAACACGATTATCAGCAGAGGCCTGAAATATATTAGAAATAACAGCTATAGACATAAAAACAATAATCAACGTTAAAATAATCGCAGGAAAAAACACAATTGCGTTATATGCACCACCATATTCACCAAATCCATCACCAAGAGCATTTTTTAACATATCTATTCCACTCGATGAAAAACACATAACAGCAGTAATAAGTGCAGTAGACAAAGAAATAGCAAAAATAGTACCGAGAGTCCTCTTTCTATTTCTAATTAACTGACTTAATGCTAACCTAGACGTAATACTCATTACTTAATCACCTCATCACTAATAATTCTTCCATCACTCATAGTAATAATTCTATCAGCTTGAAGAGCAACCTTCTCATCATGAGTTATAAGTAAAATAGTCTGATTAAAAACCTGATTAGAATATTTTAAAAGATCCATAATTTCCTTACCAGTCTTACTATCAAGATTACCAGTAGGTTCATCAGCCAAAATAAATGCAGGATCATTAATTAAAGCCCTACCTATAGACACCCTTTGTTGCTGACCTCCAGACATCTCACCAGGAAGATGATTTGCTCTATTAGTAAGACCTAAGGCTTTCATAATATCCAAAAGCTTATTCCTATTCTTCCTTCTACCATCTAAAAACCATGGAAGCATAATATTTTCCTCCGTAGTTAATGTTGGAATAAGATTATAAAACTGATAAATCATTCCAACATTTCTTCTCCTAAAAATAGCAAGTTCATCCTCATTCATAGATGTAATTTCCTTACCATCAATTAAAACTGAACCAGAAGTAGGCTTATCTATTCCACCAATTTGATTCATTAAAGTTGACTTCCCCGAACCAGAAGCACCAACTATTGCAACAAACTCACCCTTCTCAACCGAAAATGAAACATGATTAAGCGCAACTATTTTAGTCTCGCCTTCACCATAAACTTTTGTTAAATTAGACACTTTTAAAACTGCCATATTATTCCTCCTCAAATCAAATACGATTATAAATAACAAAAATGACTATAAAATGACAATTAAAAAAAAACAAGTGACATTTTTATCACTTATAAAATTTAAGAACAAATAAAGAACCTTTACCATCTGATGGAATTTCAATGTCAATATCACCACCTTGACCATTCATAATTGAAAGAGCCAAAGGCATACCAATACCAAATCCACTATCATTTGTAGAATATTGAAACCTTTGAAACATAGCCACATAATTTGATTTATCAATACCAACACCATAATCCCTTATAGAAATCCAACTATAAATTGCATTTTCCCCACTATCAATTTCAATCTTAGATTTCTTAGGAGAGTTTTCAATCGCATTCTTAACAATATTCGTAAGCGCCTCAACCGTCCAACGTTTATCACAGAATACATTAATGTCATTCAAAACTTCAATTTTTTGCTCATTTATATCAAGAAGAATACAAACTGAAGGAAGAACATCTTGAATAAGTGAAGACACACTCACCTTTTTCTTAGAAAATAACACAGTACCAGCATCAATTTTTGCCATATTAAGAAGATTCTTTACTAACCAATTCATCTTACCTAACATTAACTTAATATTAGAAATAAATTCAGATTGCTTTTCAGAATCAGCATTTTCCAAAAGATCAGCCATAATAGACATAGAAGTAATAGGAGTTTTTAATTGATGAGAAATATCAGACATATATTCAGCTAAGATATCCCTTTGTTTTTTAATATTTTTAAGCTGTTCTTGTTGATACGCTACAAGTCCATATATATCATCTTTTAAAATAGAAAATGCACCTTCCTTATTATCTCTAATATCAACCTCTTCACCAGAAACATACCCCTTTACAATTTCAGAAAGGGTCTCAATCTCCTTCTTACTAACCCACACGATATCCTATCCCCCTTACAGTTTCAATATTAACACTATCTCCAAGTTTTTTTCTCAATCGTTTAACATAAACAGTAAGAGTATTATCCTCAACAAAATTACCATCAGAATCCCAAATTTTTTCTAAAATTTGATTTCTCGTCAAAAGCTTTCCTTTATTTCCAGCAAAAATAAGCAATAACCTATATTCTAAAGCAGTAAGTTCAACAATTTTGTCCTTAATATATACCTTACCAGAAGATTGATCTATCTTTACAGCGTCTATTTTAATAATATCTTCTCTAATATTCTTATTTCTATTTAAAGTACGCGCAATTCTAGCAAGAAGTTCTCTAATCTTAAAAGGTTTAACAACATAATCATCAGCACCTTCTTCAAAAGCCTTAACAATATCAGATTCATCATCTTCAACAGTCAAAAAAATAATGGGAACACCTTCCTCTTTAAGTTTTCTACCTACATCCAAACCTCTACCATCAGGAAGCTGCATATCAAGAATACCCAAATCAAACTGTGATTCACTAATCAATTTAAATGCCTCTTTAATATTTTTAGCTAAACACGCCCTATATCCCTCAGATTCAATTGCATACATAAGACCAGAAGCAATCATCACATCATCCTCCAAAATTAAAAAATTATACATTTATTTGCACCTCCAAAAAAATATAAAAGAACATTTATATAGCTAACATATATAATGTATAAATTAAAAGATTAAAAATCACCACTTAATAGGACTGATACCATTCTTAACTAAAAAATCATTAGTTCTACTAAAAGGACGACTACCAAAAAAACCACGACTAGCAGAAAGCGGACTAGGATGAGCACTCTCTATAACAAAATGCTTCTTATTAGTAATTAACTCCTTCTTACTACGAGCATAACTACCCCATAAAATAAATACAATAGGCTCTTCCCTATCATTCAAATAACGAATAATATTATCAGTAAAAATCTCCCATCCTTTACCCTTATGAGATAAAGGAGTATCCTTAACAACAGTTAAAACACTATTTAAAAGTAATACCCCTTGCTTAGCCCAATCAGTTAACTCATTACCATTCCTAACAACGCCAACATCACTATATAACTCCTTCAAAATATTATTCAAAGAAGGAGGACGTCTTACATCATCATGAACAGAAAAAGATAAACCATGAGCCTCACCCTCACCATGATAAGGATCCTGACCCAAAATAACGACCTTAACCTGATCATAATCAGTATACCTTAAAGCATTAAAAACATCACTATACTTAGGATAACACACTTTACTCTTATACTCACTTTTAACAAAAACACCTAAATTACGAAAATAATCTTTTTTAAACTCATCCTTAAGAATAACATCCCACTTCTTATTAATCATAAAACTCACCTAAATAATACTAACACAAAAAAAGAAAAAATAAAATAAAAACACAAATAAATTAATCAACCATATCCCTTAACTTCCATACAGAATACAAATTAACCAAAACCAATATACCAACAAAAACATCAACAATAACCCATAAAAAACTAGAAGGAACAACACAACCAAAAAACAAAATAAACAAAGTAACACCTCTCAAAACATAAATGTATTTAATACTAACACAATTAAAAAAATAATTAAAACAAGACTCACCATAATAATAACCAGTAACAATAGTAGAAAAACTAAACAAAACAACAGAAACAACCAAAATATAAGAGCCAAAACTACCAAAATGATAACTAAAAGCATGACTAGCCAACTCAATACCATTTATATCAGATAAACTAAGACTAGAATAATCACTACAAAGCAAAATAATAGCCGTAGAACTACAAATAATCAAAGTAGTAATATAAACACCCATTACCTGAACAAGCCCTTGCTTCCTATAATCATTACTCTCACCACTAGAAACAACAATGCTACTAGTACCAATTCCAGCCTCATTAGAAAAAATACCACGCTGAATACCAATAATAACCATAGGAATAAAACCACCAAAAAAACTCCTAATATCAAAAGCACCCCTAAAAATAGAAAAAATAACATCACCAATAATATCAAAATTCAAAAAACAAACAACAACACTAGAAAAAACATAAATCAAAGACATAATAGGAACCAACTTCTCACAAACAACAACAATCCTCTTAAAACCACCATAAATACAAAAAAAAGTAACAACAGAAATACATAATCCAACAACATATGGACTAAAAGAAAAAACATGAACAATAGACTTAAAAATAGTATTAGACTGAATAGACAAAAAACAACCAATATAACTAACAATAATTAAAACAGAATAAACAAAACCTAAAAACCTATTACCAAGACCATCCCTTATATAATAAGCAGGACCACCATAAAAATCACTTCCACGACGAACCCTATACTTAACACCCAAAACAACCTCAGAATACGTAATAACGCCACAAAAAATAGTAGAAACCCACATCCAAAAAATAGAACCAGGACCGCCTACATAAATAGATAAACAAACACCCGCAATACTACCAACACCAATACGACCTGCTAAAGAAGTCATAAGAATACCAAAAGAACTAACACCAACAGAATTATTAAATAAAGCCCTAAACATAGACCTAAACCTAAACTGAATAAAATTCAACTTAAAAGAAAAATAAACACCACAATAAACAATAATAACCATTACAAATAACCAAATAAAACGATTAATAAGAAGCATTATATCACCAAAAAACATTATAAATAAATATAATGTTCTATTTTGTCAAATTATTAGCGATATCAACAAAAATATCAATACTAAGAGCCTCCGCACGCACACTCAAATCATAACCATAACGAGAAAGTACCTTCAGAATAACATCCAAATCATAATCATGTAAATTATTACGAAGAGTCTTCCTCTTCTGCTTAAAACTATCACGAACCAACTTAAAAAACAAACCCTCATCCTTCAAAGAAAAACTACTTTTCTTCCTACTAAACATAACAACAATACTATCAACATTAGGCTTAGGAATAAAAATATTACGACTAATATCCATTAACTTACAAACATCAAAATAATAATTCAAAAAAATACTTAAACTACCATAATCACGACTACCAGGTAAAGCCTTAAACCTGTCCCCTACCTCCTTTTGAACCATAACAACTATCCTATCAACAGGAATACCATCCTCAATAATCTTCATAATAATAGGAGTCGTAATATAATAAGGAAGATTCGCAACAACAAATAACTTATCAAAACTATAACTCTTTAAATCAGACAAAACATCCGCATTCAAAAAATCACCATACTTAACACAAACATTATCAAAACCAGATAAATTACTAGATAAAATATCCTTCAAACTCTCATCAATCTCATAGCACAAAACATTCTTACAAGAACTAGCCAACTTATAAGTCAAACTACCCGCACCAGGGCCAATCTCAATAACCATAGTATCACAATCAACACCAGACTCACAAATAATCTTATCAATAACATTTTGATCAACAATAAAATTCTGACCAAACTTCTTCTTAAACTTAAAATCATTACTATCAAGTAACTCATTCATACGACGAGGTGAATACTCCATTAAACCATCTCCAAAATCAATAAAAATTATACTAAAAAATTATAAAATAATCAACAAAAAAAATAGGAAACATTCCTACTCATTTCTATTGCCACAATTAGGACAAAAATCACTATCAACACGCCTACCACAATTACCACAAAACTTATTACGATACTTAATATTACTATCAAGTTTAGAAACCTTACCAACCCTTTTAGAAGTAATAATATATAAAGAAATAATAAAAACAAAAAACAATAAAATAAAAATAATATTCTGAGAAAACAAACAATAATCATAAAAACCATGTAATAACATAGGAACAAAAATACTTAAAAACAAATTACGCTTTCTTAAAGAATCATTACCATGAACAGAACTTAACTTAGCCATAGATAAATAATATCCCATAAAAACACCATCACACGCGTGTCCCGGAACAGCAAGTAACCCCCTTATAATAGCAGTACCAACACCATTTTCCAAAACATAAAAAATATTCTCAAAACAAGCAAAACCCAAAGAAACAAATACCGCATAAACAATCATATCATATACCTGATCAAACTCTTTATTATTAAACCCAATACCATAAACAAAAATCCACTTAGAAAACTCCTCAACCAAAGCAATACCAAAAAATACATGAAAAAATAATTCAAATAAATCAAAATTCATATCTTCACTAAGTAAACTTGGAAAAAACAAACTCAAAACTAAAGTAATAATAAGTGTTACAAAAAAAGAACCAATACCACCAAAAAACAACTTAACAAGTAAACCCTTAGGTTCTTTAATACTATCACGCCTATAAATATACCTGCCAACTAAATAAACAGGCAAAATAGATAAAAAAATCAAAAACAACTCTCTCATAAACTCACCACTATATTTATATCACAAAATAAAAAAAAAAGAAAGGCATATATCTACCAACCGTTTCTATATACCTTAAACTTTACATTACCACTTCTATTAGTAGCACTATTAATACCATTAGAATCCTCAGAACCAAAAGCAATATCAATTAAAATATTACCATTATTCCAAGCATCCCTCATAGCGCCACCAGTATCAAGAACAATACCCATAAAAGGCTCCATCACACCATTATCAACCTCAATAATAGTACCACATGAAAACCTATCATGAGAAGCAGCTATAACTCTAACATTACCAAACGTAGAATCATTATAATAAACACCATCACTTATCAAATTATGAGTGCCATAACTAGTTGAACAAGCAACATTTCCACTACATCCAACACAATTAGCGCCATATCCAGTAGTAGAACCATAAGAAATGGATTCATAACCCCTTCCAACTTCTATAACACGATTAGTAGGTTCCACAATTACAGTATTAGACTCCTCCAAAGCATAACCTTCAAGTCCCTCAGAAAGAACATTTTCCTTTCCATAAGCTAAAGTTTCATTATAAACATACTCCGTATCATAACTTATAGGAACAATAGAAAGAGTAGAAGTCTTATCAAAACTATCATTACTAACAGTAATAGAAGAACTACTAAAAACTAATCCTAATAATGAACAAGATGATAAAAATAATAAAGTCAAATACCTCTTCATTACAAGAAATTTAGAAAATATCATATTTCACCTCTCTAATGAAACGTAAAATATCATACCACAAATATCATTTAAAATCAAATAAAGAATAAGAATTCCTTTTGGTAATATCTAACACATCAGAAACACTTATACCCTTAATTAAAGAAATAACCTGCGCAACATAAATAATATTATAAGGCTCATTACGCTTACCCCTAAAAGGTTCAGGAGTTAAATAAGGACTATCAGTCTCCAACAATAAATTAGAAATATCAATATTACTAACAACATCCTTAATTCTACCAGCATTCTTAAAAGTAAGAACACCACCAATACCTAATTTACATCCAAGCTTTACAAATTCTTTAGCCATCTCCAAAGAACCAGAAAAACAATGAATATCAGTTACAGTTCCAATATTATATCTCTTAATAATATCATAAGTATCACTTATAGCATCCCTACTATGAACAACAATAGGTTTTCCAAACTCCAAAGCAATCTCTATCTGACGACAAAACAAATCAATCTGACGCTCACGATTATCACAAGCATAATGATAATCTAACCCAATCTCCCCAACAGCAACAATCTTAGGATCATTAATATGATTACGAACAAAATCCAAATCATACGAATCATCAACACTCTCAGGATGAATACCTAAAGTACCATAAACATTATCATAGCGAGCACATAAATCCAAAACTTCCCTATTAGAACTATCATCAACACCACTCACTATAATTATATTACCATCCATCCTTTTTATTACATCATCAATATCAGGATAATCAGCCAAATTAATATGACAATGAGTATCAACCATAAAACCCTCCAAAAAACTAATCTCTACTTAAAATAAAATACTTTGCAGCAAAACCTACTACAATTAAAAAATAACAACAATCAATAACATTAAAACTATTGACCATCAAACAAATCATAATTAAACTAATCACTGCAAAAAACAACATAACAAACTTAGTATCCTTACCTTTTAACATATTATTCTCCTTACATTTACAGCAACAAAAACATAATAACATAAATCACTACATAAAACAAAGTAAAAACTAACAAAAATTAACAAAAAAAACCAACAATTTACACATATTTACACCATATAATGACAAATAAAAACAAAAAACAAAAACAATTCGACAAAAAAAGAAACTACTTTAGTTCCTCTAAAACAGCCTCTTTATCAATACGAGCAAACAATACCTCTGGATCATTTAAAACAATTCCAACATCAAGTCCATCAAAAGAATTCAATGAATCATAATATCTATTCTCTGTATTTAACTGCTTAAATATCCTATCAGCAGTATCAGGTAAAATACATTGTAACAACACCGCACCATGACGAATAGACTCTAACAGGTTATACATAACAGTAGCTAACCTATCACGATTAGAATCATCCTTAGCTAAAATCCAAGGAGTAGTCTCATCAATATACTTATTACATCTCTTAAATATATCAAAAACACAATCTATTGCCTCAGATACCTTTAATTCACTCATTTTCTCTTCCATCAACTTAGGAGCATTCATAACAACATCAATTAAATCACGATCAACATCATCTAACTCATGAGAAGCCAAAACCTCACCATTAAAATACTTCTTACTCATACTAATAGTTCTATTAACCAAATTACCTAAAATATTAGCCAAATCAGTATTAACCCTATCAATCAATAAATCATAAGTAAAAGTACCATCACTAGAAAAAGGCATCTCATGAACCATGTAATATCTTACCGCATCAACACCAAACCTATCAACAAGATCATCTGCATAAACAATATTACCCTTACTCTTACTCATCTTATCATTACCAAACAACATCCAAGGATGACCAAAAATCTTCTTTGGTAAAGGTAAATCCAAAGCCATCAAAATAATAGGCCAATAAATAGTATGAAACCTCAAAATATCCTTACCAATTAAATGTAAATCACAAGGCCAATACTTTAAAAACTCATCACTAGAACCATCAGGATCATACCCTAAAAAAGTAATATAATTAGTTAAAGCATCAATCCATACATAAATAACATGCTTATCATTAAAACTAACAGGAATACCCCACTTAAAACTAGTACGGCTCACACATAAATCCTGTAAACCAGGCTTAATAAAATTATTAATAATCTCATTCTTGCGACTAGCAGGTTCAATAAACTCAGGATGACTTTCTATATAATCCTCTAACCTCTTCGCATACTTATCCATACGCAAGAAATAAGCCTCTTCACTAGCTGAATGAACTTCCCTTCCACAATCAGGACACTTACCATCAACCAACTGAGACTCAGTAAAGAAAGACTCACAAGGAGTACAATATAATCCCTCATACTTACCTAAATAAATATCACCTTGATCATATAACTTCTTAAAAATCTTAGAAACAATAGCCTCATGACTAGGATTAGTAGTCCTAATAAACCTATCATAACTAGTATTCATAACATCCCAAATACGACGAATTTCCAAAGAAACATCATCAACAAACTTTTGAGGAAGAACACCAGAAGCAGCTGCCTTCTCCTCAATCTTAATACCATGTTCATCAGTACCAGTCTGAAAATAAACATCATAACCTAACAATCTCTTATAACGAGCAATAACATCAGCTAAAACAACTTCATAAGTATTACCAATATGTGGCTTACCAGAAGTATAAGCAATAGCCGTTGAAATATAAAACTTTTCCTTCATACTATCCCTCCTTAGTAGTACTACCTATTCCAGAATTACGAACATCTGTAACAACATCATCATCAGTAATCAAAAACTTAGTAAAAACCCCTTGACCAAAAGCACAACCTTTTTTACAAACAAAATCTTTATCTCCATGATTCTGTAAACTCAACCACATATGGCCCTCATTATCAGAATTGTTATAATAATCACTATCAATTACACCAACCTGATTAGTTAAACGAACATTATACTTAAAACCCATACTGCTACGAACATATAACATAAAAGCCTCATCATCATTCATCAAAACCTTAACACCAGTTGGAACCTTTAAAATCTCACCAGGATGAATAACAAAATCACTTATCGCATAAAAATCATAACCTGCACTCTTTAAAGTTGCCCTCCTTGGTAAACTATATTCATCATACAAACTTTTATCATCACAAATATCACGACTAAACTGTGAAAAACTAATTTTTTCTAACCTTCTCATAAATCACCGCCAAAAAAAACACATCAATAGATGTGACTAAAATTACAATGCATCCATTGAAAACTAGAAACATTATAACATCAAAAACACTATTCTTCAATAGATTTAGAAAGAATTTTACTAGCAAGAGACGCAATAAGCATATCATCATCCCCTATTTCATCAGAATCAAAAATAATAACCAAACCAACACTGTCACCATTCGCAATAACAGAATTAATAACATACTTGCACTCAAAACTAAAATCATCACAAATAACTAAATCCTTACTATACTTCTCTAATATACACTCTCGTCTCTTAATACAATTACTTAAAGAATCACTAATAGACTTATTCAATAGTTTACGAATATTACTACTACAAGCAATAACACTATCACCATCAGTAATAACAACACTCTTCTTTAAAAGAGAATACAAAGAATCAACCAAATTAGAAGCATAAACATCAACATTCTTCATAATAGAAAACTTCTTCAAAACAATATTATTACCATCAACAAAAATCTCCAAAGACTCACCATCACGAATACGAAGATTCCTCCTAATCTCCTTAGGAATAACAATACGACCTAAATCATCAATTCTACGAACAACACCAGTAGCTTTCATAAATCACTCTCCTAAATAATATTTTGAATAAAATTACCAAAAATATACCAAAAATCAAAACTTATGTTATAATATAACACGTAGGAGGAAATATAATGAAAGAAACAAACGAAATATACGTATTTGGACATAAAAATCCAGACACAGACGCTGTAACATCAGCAATTAATCTAGCATACCTAAAAAAACAATTAGGAATGAATACAGTACCAAAAGTACTTGGAAATATAAATAATGAAACAGAATATGTACTAAACTACTTCAAAGTAAAAAAACCAGAATACTTAAACAATGTAAAACTACAAATAAAAGATTTAGACTACAACAATAAACATCATATAGAAGACAACAACTCAATATACTATGCATATAACTATATGACAGAAAACAACATAAATAATATACCAATACTAAATCCAAAAAACGAAGTAGAAGGAATAGTCGCAATGAAACATATTGCTAGATATATGATTTCAGGAGACTCAAAAATACTAAACGCATCATACGAAAACGTGCTAGAAACACTAGAAGCAGAACAAATATTAAAATTCGATAACATACTAGAAGGATCAATAAATATAGCAGCCTTCAAAAACACAACATTTATAGAAAATGTAAAAATAGATAATAATTCAATAATACTAGTTGGAGATAGATATAAAGTATTGGAAAACTCAATAAAAAACAAAGCAAAACTTATAGTACTAACAGGAAACCATGACATCCCAGAAGACCTACTACAACTAGCAAAACAAAACAAAGTAAACATAATAAAAACAAGTTTCAATACATATGAAGCATCAAAAATGATTTCACTTAGTAACTTCGCAATACAAATCGCAATAAAAGAAAACATAGTATCAGTAAACGAAGAAGACCTAGTAAGCGACTTTATAGCTACAGCAAACAAAACAAAATACACATACTTCCCAGTAATAGATAAAAACAAAAAATTTATTGGTAACATAGAACCATCAGACACAAGCAAACAAAATAGAAAACAAGTAATGCTAACAGACCATAACGAATACGATCAATCAGTTGATGGTTTACAAGAAGCAGAAATACTTGAAATAGTAGACCACCACAATATCGGATCAATCGGAACAATGGCACCAATAAACTTTAGAAGTATGCCAGTAGGAAGCTCAAACACAGTACTATATAAAATGTATAAAGAACACAACATTAAAGTACCAAAAGAAAATGCTGGACTAATGCTTTCAGGAATCATTTCAGACACACTATTACTAGTATCTCCAACAACAACAGAATTAGATAAACAAACAGCTAAAGAACTAGCAGAAATTGCTGGAGTTGATCTAAACAAATATGGACTAGAAATGCTAAAAGCAGGAACATCATTAAAAGGAAAAACAGAAGAAGATATCCTATTTGGAGACTTCAAAATGTATGAAGTAAACAATAAAAAAATATGCGTTACACAAGTATCAACATTCGATATAAACGACTTCAATGATAGTATAGAAAAATATAAAGAACTACTAAACAAAAACGCAGAAAACAATAACTATGACGTATTCGCATTCTTTATAACAGACATATTAAAAAATGGTTCTTATGTATACTATAATGATTCTGCACAAGAAATAATGGAAAAAGCATTCGATATAAAAGACATGGAACAAGGAACATACCTAGACGGATGCGTATCAAGAAAAAAACAAGTAATTCCAAAACTAATGAGAGTATTAGACTAAAAGAAAAATTGTTAGAAACCCTAACAATTTTTTTATATATTATTATCTAATTCACTAGAAATAGAAGATTTTTTCTTAGAAGACTTAAAACATAATCCGATACATCTAAATAATCCAAATACACCAACTAAAAAAAATTTTTATCTATTTCTACCATGAGAAATTTCATTTTCATCTTCATAAAATCCTGAATCACGAAGTTGTTGTTCTAATAAAGATTTAGCTTTTTCAAGATCAGATATAGCATTTTCTCTATCATCAGCACTAGATAAAATCCTTTCTAAACTTTTTTCAAAAGCATCATTAAGACTCGCTGAACCATCGTAATTTGCTAAACTTTTTCTGCTATCCTCTCTATTTTTTATATCTTCATCATCAATAACATCAAGATTCACTAATGGTATTCTAGAAATATCCTCCTGACTATTAAAAGAACTAGTTTGTCCATTTGAATATTTTATCTCCTTTAGTTCATTTTCATTAAGCCATTGTCCATCCAAAGAATTACCATTTGCTCGAGCCCTTTCCTCTAAACTCTCTAAACGCATAATATCACCTCATTTACTTATAATATAACATTTATAAAAATTTAAAACAACAAATTATAAAACAAATAAATCCCATTTACACCCTAAAACGTAAAAAGAAGCCCTATTCGGGTTCTTTATTCATATAAATAATAATTAACTATAATTGTTTATTAGACTCATTCTCTTTCTGAGATAAAAACTCATTAACTAAATTCTGTGTCAAACTTAATTCATAATCACTACTAAAAGCAACATAATTAAAAATTTGATCCTTTGATTTATAATCATCAATAACAGAAATAGTTCCAGCAACTATATCTCTATAAATATCAATATTATTCTTCTCATAATAAGGTTCCAAGATTTCATTATAAAGTTGTTCTACCCTTTCACAAATAAAAGGAGAATACTTTCCTATAGTTGAATACATATCTTTAAACTCTTCACCAAAAGAACTATTGGAATCAAAATGTAAAGGAGCATTAAATCCTGGATAAACCAACAAATTATTTTCGTTTCTTACACATAAAAAATTAGATGAATTCTTATTATTAAGATAAAAATCAGATATAATTTTTTCAATAGACTCACCTTTTTCCAAAATATCAGAAAAGAAAGAAGATGGACTGTAACTACTTAAAATTAAACTCTTATTTATTATTTCGTCATCTTTTAACCCAATTTGTTCCCCATATAAATAACTTAACAAACTATATTGATCAACTAATTCATCAACCCTATGCATCACTAAATCAGCTCTTTCTTCATATTCATCTTGATCATTGCTCTTACAAAATATAACAGAATAACCACTTAATATCAAATATTCAATCATAATTGCAGTCATCCTATCATATAACTTTGTAGTCAAATCTTTTTCAACATTATCAGAAATTGAAGCATTAAATAAAAACTTCAACTCATTCTTAACCTTACCAAAATCAGATAAATATCTCTCAGCATTTACCATTTGAATACTATTCTTCTCCAACAAATCAGGAGTTTGCACCAAATTTTTATATCTTTCATCACTTTGAAGAATTTGTTTTTTCTCTGACAAATCATTAACAAATTTATTCTCTTCATCCAACTTAGATTCAAGATATTCAACAACACTTTCTGGATTATTATTAATAATATCTTTCAATTCTTTTATTTGATCACTATTTAAATTACCAAAAAACTTATTTAAATCCATAATTCCCCCTCCAATCAAACATATACTAACAAAAAAATAATAAAAAGTCAAACATCAAAAGAAACCCTACTTGGTTTCTTTTAATTACAAATATCTTTTAACTATGTCCTTAGCAATTTCTGTTTCGCTTTCATGAAAATCAGAATCATAAGTATAAAAATCCAAAGAAAATGAAGGCTCTTCTAACATTTCTAAATCAGAAGCATCCAAAATAATACCATTTTTCTTTGCAATTCTTTCAATATCAGAAATAACAATCATAACAGTTCCAGGTATTAACTTACTCTCACATTTTATTTTACTAATTAATTCCTTATAATCTAATACATTGAACTTATATGATTGTCTTCTTAATTGCACTAACTGCTTAGATTTACCTTCAACAAATTCATCAATAACACTTAACACTGGATTAGTATCATCAATAGACTCTTCAAAATATAAATACTCACTCATATCTCTACATAATTCAGATAACTTTTTTCTTAAAAAACACTTTCTATCTTCAATTAAAAACTTATTCGCACCAAAATCTATATACTCAAAATCATCTTCAACAAAATCATAAAATTCAAATGGATCACCAACATAATTTTTCTTTAACTCCTCTAATCTTTCTAATTCTTTCGCTTCATAAAAATCACGCTTAGATGCTAATCCATTAAACTCTTTTGAAACCTTAGGAATAAAATTATAATAATCAACTAATTCAGTTAAAAACTTATCCTTAACACCTCTAACCATAAAACCATGTAAACTAGTTTTAATAAGCGATTCAATAAAATCATCATCTAATCCAGAAAACTTATATGAATACTCATCAAAAAAATCTTTTGAAACCTTATCACCTAAATTATGATAAATAAAACCAATAAAACTATTCAATCGAATATCTTTTTCAAGTTCATTAGATATACAATGCTTAGATATTTCATAATCATCCTTATTACTCATAGATTTAATATACTCACTTAAACACATCATAAAATCACTTTCAAAAAAACATCCAAAATCTTCTAATCCTAATTCATCAGTTTTAATATACATATTTTCATTATTAACTTTCATGACATTTTCCCCTCTTCCTAATATATGCAAGATATACTAACATAACAGCAAAAAAAAGTCAAATTAAAAAAAGCCATACTTGGCTTCTTTATCTATAATAATTAACTCATAACACAATCTTTAAATCACTTTTTTTCCTCATATTATCCAAAGCATTTTCAACTAAAACTTTATATTCACCATTAAATTTAGGATGATTTTCAACCATTTGTTTATACTCTTTCACTTTATCAGAATCATTTTTTTGAACATAATAACATAACAAAAACATCAAAGATTCAATAACTTTATCAGATGATTCAATAAGTAATTTAATAGCTAATTCTTCATTTTTCTCCAAGTTAACTTTATAATTACCATACATATAAAAATAAACAGCCAGATTATACTTTGCATAATTTTCAACATAATCAATTTGAACGTTTAAAGCCTTATTATAATATTCAAAAGCTTTAAAATAATCGATTTCAATACCTATCCCTAATCTATACATTTCACCTACTTTATTACATGCCCAACTCTCCTCTAAAAAAGCACTCTTTAAATAATAATTAAAAGCCCTATCATATTCACCCTTACTCTCATAAATCCTACCTAAATTATTAAAAGCATAGACATAATTATGATCTGCTGCACGAAGAAAATATTTTATTGCACTTGGCTCATCACCATTTTTTAAATAATATTGCCCTAAAACATTTAAACACGCAACATTATTAAGTTGTTCAGCTTTCTTTAAATATCTTAAACCAATAGAAATATCATCTTCAGAACAATTACCAACACGACCTTCAATTAACATTCTACCAGCAATATAATTAGCACGTGGATGATTAAATTTAGCACTCCTAGAAAAATAATCAAATGCCAAATTATATCTGGGTTCTCCAACCATTTTCCCTAAATATTCAGACAAACCCATTTCAAATAAAGCATATGGATTATCTTTTTTAGCCAATTGTCTTACAGTATAATCATAATTAATACCATCATCAAACTGCATACTTATAAATTCCTGTAAACTCTCAAAAGAAATATTTGTATTATATAAAATAGTTTCTAACTTATCATTAACAACATCACTGTAATAAACTGGTTGTTTGTGCTCCAAAACAATATATAATAATAATTCAACAAAACAATTATATAAATTATTTTTATTAATTAAATTAAGTATACCAGAAGAAAAACTATCAGACACACTATTATCATTCTTAGAAATATTATAAAGACTAATACAAACATTTCTTAAAACCTTATTATTATTTATAAAATCAAAAGAAAAATCATCACTAATATTACCCATTAAAAGACAAACAATACGACCTACAATAGGAAGAAAAACTGAACTATCTTTATTATATTTTTCTTTTAAATTTAAATATATATCCTTATAATCATCACTAATAGATCTAGCACCAATACAATAATTATTAACAGTAGACTCATTAACATCTAAAACATCAAAAATAATACAAAATATTTCAGCCTGATTAGCCAAATGCTTATTTACAGAATTTTTCTTTATAATTTGAAATAAATTTCCTAAAGACAAATAATTAGAATTGTTATTCATTTTAACAAACTTTTTCAATCAAATCACCATAAACATTATATCATTGAGTATTTATTGAGTCAAATTATATTTAACGGGTATTTTTGTTTGTGGTAAAAAGAAAGAAAAAAGATATAATTAAAAACAAGCAGCAAAAACTGCAAGGAGGAATGATTATGAATAACGAAAATAACTATAGCATAATAAATATTAAAAACATAAAAGAAAATATTGAACACATAAAAAACAAATATAATAAATATAACTACTATATGGCAGTAGTAAAATCAAATTGTTATGGACTAGGATATAAAGAAATATGTAAAAATATCGAAGATCAAGTTTCATACTTTGTAGTAACAACACTAGATGAGGCAATAAACGTAAGAAAAATAACAAACAAATCAATACTATGTTTAGGTATAATAAAAGAAGAAAACCTAAAAATATGTAAAAAAAATAACATAACAATCACAATACCTAATTATGAATATTTAGAACAAATAAAACCTAAAAATTTAAATAATATCAAAGTACATATAAAAATAAACACAGGAATGAACCGTTTAGGAGTTAAAACAAAAGAAGAATTTAACAAAACATATAATTACCTAACAAAAAACAATATAAATATAGAAGGAATATACACTCACATTTATGAAGCAACAAATAAAACAAATTCAAAAAAACAAGTAAAACAATTCGAAAAGATAACAGAAGACATTGATTTAAATAAAATTAAAATAATACACTTATTCGCAAGTGATGCAACAAAAAACGTAGAAAAACCTAAATATGCAAACGGAATAAGAATGGGAATTAACATGTATGGATTAGGAAAAGAAGAACTTAAATCCTGTATACAAGTAACAAGTGAAATAACACAAATAAACACATTAAATAAAGGAGAAACATTAGGATATAATGGAACATTTAAAGCTGATAAAGATAATACAAAAATAGCAGTAATACCACTAGGATACTATAATGGAATTACAAGAAACTTTAAAGATTCATATGTTTATATAAATAATAAAAAATACCAAATAGTTGGAAACATATGCATGAATATGATGTTTATAAAAATAGATGACAACATAAAAATTGGTGATTCAGTTTATATAATAAAAGATAACACCCATATAAAAGAAATATCAAAACATATAAATACAATACCTTATGAAATAATTTGCAATATAGACAATAAAATTCCTAAAAAATATACACACTAAAAAGAAACCTACTCGGCTTCTTTATTAATATTTGATTAAAAAAATATTTTATCTACTTCTACCATGAGAAATTTCATTTTCATCGTCCATATCTGCAATTGCAGAATCAATAGCACCTAAAATATCATTAGCAAAATCGTCAAAATTAGATTGAACAAATTGTGAATTAAAATTATCTTGTGAAGTTTGTTGTATAGATTCTAAAATATCAGAATCAACATCCATATGTTTTAATCCATTTGACTCTAAATTTAACATCTCATTTGCCTCATTTTCATGAATCCATTGAGAATCAATCGCTCTCCCATTTTTCTTAGCTCTTTCTTCTAAATTCATATTATCTAATCCCATAAAATAACCTTACCTTTCCTTACTTTTTTCTTTGTAAAAACAACTATATAGTCCCATTTTTTCATCAACCTTATCCCATTTTTTCATATTCTCATTATATAAAAAATTAAACATACGTACACCAACAGTTATATTACCACTTAAAAATGAATTAAAATCCTCATCATCGATTTTTTTCATAGTATTAACACAATTAACCAATTTACCAGAAGAATTATACATACAATGAGGATTAGAAGTATCTAAAATATAATATCCATCTTTTAGATGTAAAATATTATAAGCATGAGCATCCTTCATATCACCAAGTGTATAATCACCACTTACATAATAACATTCTATACCAAATAAGGATAATACAATATTAGTAATCGCAGAAAACTCCGTACACATTCCAATACCTCTTCCTTTGAAATCTTCAATTGAAAAAGAATCAATAATTTTAAAATACTCATCATCAGCTGCATCAATTGGTACTTTAGAATTCAAAAAATCTTCCCTTACATCTTTTTTAGCAGTTATTCCAAGATAATAAATATTAAAATTAGTAATAGTTTTAAAAAATGAATAAACATCTTTAATCCTATTGTTTCTTATATATTCAACTAAAAAAGGTATAGAATTCTTAAAATCTGTCTTATATTTAGAAGTAAAACCATTACTAAAATAAATAGTACTATTCCGACTAAACATTCCTTTATGAAATGAAACTGTTCCTTGTGAATGAATATCAGCACTAAACTCTACATCAGAAACATTAGCCGTCATATCTTCATAAAGCTTTGTTAAATACATGACAGCATCATCTAAATTTTTAAATTCAAATACTTTTTTTACAATATCAACTATATCTATCACCTACACTTAAACAGAATATATCAGAATATAATATAAAAATCAACAAATTATAAAACAAATAAATCTTATTTACACCACAAAACGTAAAAGAAGCCCTACTCGGCTTCCTTTTTCATATTATCCTCAATCAACTTAAATAAATCAATCATATAAAAGATAAAATGCTTATCCAATCCCTTAGTATTTAAACTAATCAATAATCTCTTATTCTTAATACTAAATCTAAACATTCTACCAAAATTAGTACACTCAATAAATAACTGTTGAACATTAAGACTATTAGTTAAATCATAAGAAAGATAAATTTCAATAACATCCCTAACCTGCTTAACATCATTAATACCTAATTTCTTAGCTAACTTCTCTAACCACTCTTGATGCATATAAATATACATATCATCAGTAATCTTACCAAATCTATCCTCTAACTCATACTTAACAGACTCTAACTTCTCATAAGAATCAATCATATTAATCTTCTTATGAATCAATATCTTAATCTCCTCATCACTAACATAATCATCATCAATAGATGTACTAACCTCAACTAATGGTTTCTCTTCTATCTCTTCAGTTAAATCCTTAACCTTCTCACCCTTTAATAACTTAACCTGATTATCAAGCATACTTAAAAATAAATCAACACCAACACTATCAATAAATCCAGACTGTTCACTACCTAATATATCACCTGCTCCACGAATAGATAAATCACGCATCGCAATCGCAAAACCACTACCTAACTCAGTAAACTCCTTTATAGCATTAAGTCTCTTAACAGCTATTTCACTTAAAACCTTACCCTTATCATACATCAAATAACAATAAGCAATCTTATTAGTACGACCAACACGACCTCTAATCTGATATAACTGAGCAAGACCGAACCTATCCGCATCCTCAATAATCAAAGTATTAACATTAGGAATATCAATACCAGTCTCAATAATAGTAGTGCATAACAATATATCAAACTCATGATTAATAAACTTAAACATTACGTCTTCTAATTCAGTCTTATTCATGCGTCCATGCGCATAAACAATACGAGCCTCAGGAACCAACTTAGAAATTTCAATAGCCTTACTAGGTAAATCATCAACATGATTATATAAAATAAACACTTGACCTCCACGACTAAATTCCTTATAAATCGCATCCTTCAAAACCTGCTTATTAGAAGCTAAAACATAAGTCTGAACAGGATATCTATTACTTGGAGGAGTCTCAATCAAAGATAAACTTCTAATACCAACCATAGACATCTGTAAAGTTCTAGGAATAGGAGTAGCAGACAAAGTTAAAACATCAACATTATTCTTATAATTCTTAATCTTCTCCTTATGCTTAACACCAAAACGTTGCTCCTCATCAACAACTAATAACCCCAAATCCTTAAACTTAACATCATCAGATAAAATCCTATGAGTACCAATTAATAAATCAATCTTACCCTCCAATAAATCATTCAAAATCAACTTCTGTTTCTTAGGAGTAACAAACCTATTCATTACCTCTACCCTAACAGGATAATTACTAAACCTCTCAACCGCATTATTAAAATGCTGATTAGATAATATCGTAGTAGGACATAATAACGCACACTGCTTACCAGACATAATTGCCTTAAAAATAGCCCTAAAAGCAACCTCAGTCTTACCATATCCAACATCCCCACACAATAACCTATCCATAGGATGCGAACTTTCCATTTCCTTCTTAATCTCCAAAGTAGCCTTTAACTGATCAGGAGTAACCTGATAAGGAAACTCCTTCTCAAAAGAATACTGAAGCTCATTATCAGGTAAAAAAGAAAAACCTTGAGCTGCCTCACGCTTCGCATATAAATCTAATAACTCATAAGCCATATCCTCAATACGCTTACTAACACGCTTCTTAATCTTCTCCCAGTCCTTACCACCTAACTTACTTAAAGTAGGCTCACATCCATTACTAGAAGAATATTTAGTAATAAAATCAATCTTCTCAACAGGAATATATAATTTATCATTATCACGATATAACAACATTATATAATCCTTCTTTAAACCATTTTTTTGAAGAGTACTAATACCTGCATACTTACCAATACCATGATTAACATGAACAATATAGTCCCCAATCTCTAACTTATTAATATCACGAATCTTACTACCCAACTTAAAATTACTATTATAATTATAAACACTAGCCTTCTTATTAAATAACTCAGCCTCACTAACAACAACAAACTTATCAAATATAAAACCACGACTAATACGCTTAACAACTAAATTAATCTTATCATCAATAATATTATTAATATCAGTAAAAACCAAATCATCACGATTTAAACCATCTAATAACTTATTAACCTTATACCTGTCACTTAAACAAACAACAACAATCTTACCACTAGAAACATAATCATCTAATCTCTCATTAATTTTATCAATACCATTACCAAAATTATCAATATCCAAAGAACTATAACTAATAGAATTCTCATAAGACATATTATTATCAAAAGACATAAAAGAAATAGACCTACTATTCTTTATATCATTAAAATCAAACATGTACTTAGTATCCCCTGGTAACTCTAAACTAACATTATAATTAAATATCTCCTCAACAAGTAAAGCATTACCAGTTAAAATATGATCATACTTATTAAAAAAAACACAAGCACTATCTAAATAACCACCAATATTAACAACATCACAATACTTACATAAATTCTTCTGTAACCTCTCCTCAAAAGGAACATTAGAACAAACCAAAAACTCACTATTAGGAACAATACTAACACTATCTATACTATCAATAGTTAATTGAGTATCAACATTAAAATACTTAATACTATCAATAGTATCACCCCAAAACTCAATACGAATAGGATTACTACTATTAATAGGAAAAATATCAAGAACAAAACCACGAACAGCTATTTCACCAGTCTTATTAACAACACTCTCCCTAACATATCCATTACTAACCAATTTATCAACAAGATCACTAAAAACAAAATCAGTTCCACACTCTAACTTAATAATAGACCTCTTAAATACATCAACACTAGGCAAATACCTAAGATACCCCATTAAATTAGTAACAACAACACACCTACAACCACTAATAATCTTATTCATAGTCTCAATACGAGTAACCTTTAACTCAGGAGAAATAGCTAAAGCCTCACTAGTTAAAAAATCATCCATAGGAAAAAACAATACATCATTAATGTAATTAGATAAAGACTGATACATCATATTAGCCTCATACAAACTGTTGCACACAACTAAAACATTATTATCAGAACAATTAAAATAATTATAAATATAAATACTCTTTAACTCATCATTTAATCCACTCACATATTCATGCTTAAAATCCTTAAATAAATCAAACATATTATTTCCTCCCAACGAATAAAAAGACACAAAAACGTATCTAATTATATTTATTCATCAACATCTCAAAACTTATACTTAAAAAATCATTAAAAATATCAGGCATCTTATCTAATATAGGATTAAGTATTTCCATATCACTAGAAGAAAATCTACCTAAAACATAATCCTTAGTATCAAACCTCTTATCATTAGAAATACCAACTTTAACCCTCTTATAATCCTGAGTACCTAAATTAGCCTCAATATTCTTTAAACCATTATGTCCGCCACTACTTCCACGAGGACGCAACTTAATACGACCCAAATCCATATCCAAATCATCATGAATAATTAAAATATCAGAAACATCAATATCAAAAAACTTAACAAACCTACCTACAACATTACCAGATAAATTCATATACTCCAAAGGCTTTAAAAACATAACCTTGCATCCATTAATATTACTAACACAATAACTACCATTAAATTTATTCTTATCAAACTTAAGACCTAAAGAATCAACAATCCTATCAATTGCCATAAAACCAATATTATGACGAGTCCTTTCATACTCTTTACCAGGATTTCCCAAACCAACAATTAGTTTCAAATAAATCACCTCTTTAAATGATACTCATTATAAATAACACTCTTAGCGACTCCTCGTTCCTTCGCAACTAACTTAATCGCATCCATATCACTATTTCCCAACTTCTTATAAAACTCAATATGTTCAAGAATTGTCAAATTGTCACACTTTTCCTCTTCATTTGAACCTTCAACAATTATAACAAACTCACCCTTAATGTCAACCATTAAAGGAATAATATCAACAACATTCCCCCTAAAAACCTCTTCATACCTCTTAGTTATTTCCCGGGAAATACTCACACGTCTATTTCCCAACACTTTTAAAACATCCTCTAACATCTCTTTAATACGATGTGGAGACTCATAAAATATAAGAGATTCATGATGATACTTTAACTCCTCTAACTCCTTACATCTCTTAGAACTCTTACTATTTAAAAACCCAATAAAAGTAAACTTAGAAATATCCAAACCAGAAACAATTAAAGCAGGAACAAAAGCAGTAGGCCCTGGAAGACCAACAACATTATAACCGTTCTCTATCGCACAAAGCGCAAGCTCATACCCAGGATCACTAATACAAGGAGTTCCCCTGTCACTAACAACACCAACACTAAAACCACTAGATAAATACTCTAATAACTTATCCCTATTACCATCCTCATTAAACTTATGACTAGAAATAAGCTTCTTCTTAATACCTAAATGTTTCAATAATAAACCAGTAACACGAGTATCCTCAGAAAAAACAACCTCTACCTCTTTCAAAGTATTAATTGCTCTTAAAGTAATATCATCCATATTACCAATTGGAGTTGGAATTAAATAAACAACTGGACTACCATCATAACTCTTCTGACTCATATAATCACCCTTCAAAAAATTTCATAACACTATCAGTATAACTTCCATCGCTATTATGTGTGTACAATGGAGGTAAAATCTTAAGTCCTGGACGACCATTCTTACTTCCTTCAACTAAAACCATATTACTCTCGTCCCCAATATGAGGATAACTAACTGAATACGCTTAGGCTCAATATTATTACTTCTCATAGACTCAATAATATCAATCAATCTATCAGTACGATGAACAACTGAAACCACTCCACCATTCTTAAGTAACTTACGACTAACCTTAAACAATTGATCCAAATTCAACTTAACCTCATGACGAGCAATCACTTTATACTGACTACTATTCAAATTAGAACCCTCACTAACCTTAAAAAAAGGAGGATTACAAGTAATAACATCAAAACTATCACTTTCTAAATCAAGATAATAATCATTAATATCACAATTAACTAACTTAATCCTATCAGATAAACCATTAATATCGACACTCTTTAAAGCCAAATCATAAACATCCTTCTGTATTTCAACACCAGTAATAGAAAAATCTCCCTTACAAGATAAAATCATAGGAATAGGAGCATTTCCACAACCAATATCCAAAACATTAGTAATACCCTTATTTAAACTAACAAAATTCGCAAGCAACACAGAATCCAAAGAAAAATTAAACATTAGAGTATTCTGAACAATCTTTAAATCCTTATAACCCAATAAATAATTAATTACTTCCACTCTCTACCTCTACAATACCAACATTTAAAACATCTACCTTAAACTTACTATTCAAACAATCAATACTAACTACCTTACCTTCACCAAAAGGAGTATGAGCAATACTTCCAACACTTGGTAAATTCTTTCGACATTCACTATACCCAGAATCCTCATACTTTAAACAACACATAAGCCTACCACAAACACCATTAATCTTACTAGGATTTAAAGCAATACCCTGATTCTTAGCCATATTAATACTAACAGTATCCAAATCCTTCAAAAAACCAGAACAACATAATGGTCTACCACACAATCCACAACCACCAATCTCACGAGCCTTATCACGCGCACCAATCTGTCTTAACTCAATACGAGTCTTATAAATAGACGCAAGTTCACGAGCCAAATCACGAAAATCAATACGACCATCAGATAAAAACCTAAAAACCAATTGATTTCTATCAAAAGTATACTTTGAATCAACAATAACCATATGCAATCCATACTCAGAAACTAATTCTTTACACTTATGTAAAGCCTCCTTCGCATCCTTTAAATTCTTCTTATTCTTAAAAAAATCATCACGAGACGCAATACGAACAACATTAGAAATACCTTTATACCTCTTATCATCACTTACAAAAGGCTCATCAATAACAGTACCAAACTCTAACCCACGTTCACCATCAACAATAACAGTTAAATTCTTCTTCAACCTCAACTTACCAGCATTAAAAAATAAAATCTCTTTAGAATCACCAATCTTAACACCAACAACAACCATTATATCGCCTCCATCTTAATAATAAACTTGTCCATAAGAAGATTCAAATTAACATTAGAATATAAGTCTTCCCTAACTTCCATAATTAAATTAAGAATCTTATTAATAATATTATAATCCAATTCACTAAATTTCTCTATATTAGATTTAAATTCACTCAATACAATATCATTTCCCATCTTATAATTAATAACATCACTATAAAACATAATCATTATATTAAAAGCAAATAAATAATCATCCTTACCCTTAAAAAAATCATTCCAATACTTATTAATATAAACTAAAGTATCTAACTTATTAGAATACAAATACTCTATAAAATCAATAACATGTCCAATTCTATTAATACTTTCACTATCATTAACAAACTCACTAATCTTATCACTATCATTATATAACTGATTACCAACATTCAAAAGCATATCATCACTTTTAACTTGAATATTATTTAAATTTATTACCTGACACCTAGAAACAATAGTACCCAATACCTTATAAATATTATCAGTAATAAGAATAGCTACAATACCCTCTTCAGGTTCCTCCAAAAACTTAAGTATACTATTAGAAGCAGAAATATTTAAATTCTCTACACCATTAATAATATAAACCTTACGACCAGATAAAGACTTCATAGAAAACATTTCCTGTAACTCATCAGTCTGTTCCTTCTTAATCCATAACCCATCTGCCTCAATCACCTTAAACTCAGAATAAGAATTATTATCAATCAAATGACATACACTACACTCGTGACTTCCAGTTTCATTATTAGGACATAATAAATACTTCGCAAAAGCCTTCGCAAAATCAAACCCTTTATGATATCCATTAGTATTAATTAAATACGCATGAGATAACTTATTCTTAATAATACTATTCTTAAAAATCTTATAAGCAATAGCCTGATCAGAAATAAAATCATCCAACATATAAATCACCTCAAAACATTAATACAATAATTAAAATAAAACTAAATAAAGCAGGAACACCTAATAATACTAAACTAATAATAGTAACCAAATTAATTGGAACAATAATTCCCATAGGAGCTGCAACTAAATTAAAACTATATAATAATAAAACATAAAAAATAACTTTTTTAAATATACCAAAAAAATTTTTTAACATATAATCACCTACTAATAATATGTTAAAAAAATCAATTAATTACTAATCTCCTTACGATCCTCTAAAGCCATTTCAAGAGTTAAAATATCAATATACTCCATATCCGCACCCATTGGAATACCTTGAGCTATCTTACTAACCTTAACACCTTTTCCAGATAACATCTTAGAAATATATAAACTAGTAGTCTCACCTTCAATACTAGGCTTCAAAGCTAAAATAACCTCTTTAACACCCTCTGATTCAACTCTACTAACTAACTTATCAAGATTAATATCATCAGGTCCAATTCCATCTAATGGAGAAATAAGCCCATTTAAAACATGATATCTGCCCTTAAAAGAACCCATCTTCTCAAATAAAATAGAATTCTTAGCCTCTTCAACTACACATAAAACACTTGAATCACGACTCTCATCACGACATATATCACAAGTATCTTCCTCTGTTAAATTATTACAAATACTACACTTCTTAATCTTATACTTAACATCCTTTATAGAAGAAGAAAACAGCTCTATAACATTCTCATCAAAATTAATAACAGATAAAGCAAGTCTTTCAGCAGTCTTTTCCCCTACACCAGGAAGTTTCTTAAAACACTCAATTAAATTTCTAATAGACTTAGGATAATTCATAATTAAAATAATCCAGGAAGACCTTGAGTATATTTACCCATCTTCTCCTCAGTTTCCTTATCAATTTGAGTAATCGCATCATTAACAGCAAGCATAATCATATCCTGTAACATTTCTTTATCATCAGACTCAATACTATCCATATTAATATCAACACCAGTAACCTTTTTGTCTCCAGTCATAGTAATAGATACTATTGAACTCTTACCTGTAAAGACCTTAGAATCAATAGCCTTCTTCTCATCCATCATTTTCTTTTGTAATTGTTGTGCTTGTTTCATCATAGCTTGTATATTCATAAAATCTCCTCTTTCCTAATTATATTCAACAACACCATCAAACATAGAAGCAATCTCATCAGTACTCTCATTAACCAAATCAAATTGCCCATTCTCAGGTACATAAACAAACTGTTTCTTCTTCCCATTAAATAAATCACGAATACTTTCCCATTCGTCAATAGGAACAGAAACAACTTTATAATTCTTAGATAATACTCTATTAACTAAAGACTCAATACCCTTAAAACAACTATTAAAAGTATTTGATAAATCACCATTATCATAAACAAAAACCAAATACTCACTACTTGCAGCCTTAAGTTTACCATCCATAATCATAGAAGCATACTTACCTAACTCATTATCTAAAACATAATTCTTAAAATTATCAATACTACCAAGAATATCTCTTAAGATACCCTTATTAAAATCAGATAAAGCATTCCCAACCCTTATTTTCTTAAATAAACTATCATCAAATTTATTTTTGCGTACAATAGACACTTTATCTATTTTAACCTTATTTTCCTTAACCTCAGTCTTAACAACTTCCTTAACTTCAACATCAACATTAAAAATATTAGAAATACTTAATAAACACATCTCAAGAGTAAGTTGAAAATTATTACTCTTCTTCATATTAATCAAACAATCATTAAACTCATTAATACATTTAATCAACTTATCAGAAGAAATATCATAATCCTTATAAACATCTAAATCATATCCACAACTCTTCAAAAACTCTGGAGCATCATAATATAACAAAATATTCTTAATAAAAGAAACAATACTCTCAACTATCTTAACTAAATTCTTACCATTATTATTATATGTATAAATCTTAGAAAAAACATTCTCATAATTCATACCAATAACATCATCAAAGAATAACTTCAATTCATCTTGAGTCAAAGTACCATTAACCTCATGAACATCACTAACAGTAATATCACTATCCGCATAACTAATAACCTGATCGAGTAAACTAATAGAATCCCTTAGTCCTCCATCAGATAATCTAGCTATCTCCAATAATACATCACGAGAAATATCAAGACCCTCAGTCTTAGAAATATACTCCAACCTACTAACAATATCATCCAAAGAAATACGCTTAAAATCAAACCTTTGACATCTAGACAAAATAGTAGCAGGAATCTTATGAGGCTCAGTAGTCGCAAGAATAAATATAATATGACTTGGTGGTTCCTCTAAAGTTTTTAACAAAGCATTAAAAGCTCCAGTAGTCAACATATGAACTTCATCAATAATATAAACCTTAAACCTACTAAAAGAAGGAACCAAATCAATCTTATTCCTAATCTCACGAATCTCATCAACACCATTATTACTAGCAGCGTCAATCTCAATAATATCAACATCATTCTTAGAATTAAACTCTAAACAACTCTTACACTTATCACAAGGAATAAAATCATTAAGATTCTCACAATTAATAGTCTTTGCTACAATCTTCGCAATACTTGTCTTACCAGTACCCCTAGGTCCAGTAAACAAATAAGCATGACTTAATCTATCATTAGAAATCGCATTTTTCAAAGTCTTAACAACAACCTGTTGTCCAGCAATCTCATTAAAATTACTAGGTCTATATTTTCTATATAAAGCTTGATACATAAAGTCACCTCACACAAATAATTATACCATAAAAAAAACTAATTTAATACAAAACTAGCCCCTTTTATTAGAAAAAAAACGCTTTAAAATAAGAGAACAATCATCAACAAGAACACCACCAATAACATCTACCCTGTGATTATTTTTTTTACTGTTCAAAACTTCGCATGCATATCCAAACTTATCACATGAAGCGCCATAAACAACCCTCTTAACCCTAGACTGAATAATAGCCCCACAACACATTAAACAAGGCTCCATAGTAACATATAAAGTACAATCATCCAAATGCCATGTACCTAACTTCTTACAAGCCTTTTTGATAGCCAATACCTCAGCATGATTAATAGAACAATTCTTAATATTCTTAGTATTATAAGCCTTAGCTATAACCTTACCATCCTTAACAATAACGCATCCAACAGGGACATCATTCCTTTTAAATCCCCTATTAGCCATATCTAAAGCCTTCCTCATATATAATTCATCCATAAATAAAACCTCAAAAAAAGACGCACACATTTAGAGGTTCTTAAGGCTGCTGTATTCCTACTCTGACCTGGTTCAAACATAAATATTGCGTCCCAATAAATATACCATATCATAATAAATAAATCAAGAAAAACTGTTCAAAACTTATATAAAAAATAATACTTTTACGTAAATATGTGTAAAACTTTATATATAATATAACATATAAATATAAAGAAAAACAAAAATATGTTCAAAAATATACATGTCAATCTATTTAACGTCGACCTATTTTAATTATATATGTGCATAAATAATAAAAATAGGTCTCCTAATTATTTCCCGGAAAATATTTTTATAAAATAAATATCAAATATGATAATAACTTATTAAAATAATTATAAATTGTTCATAACTTTTTTTCTCCGTTCATGTTTCACGTGAAACATTATTTTATTCTTCATTTACTTAAAAAAAAATCAATTCTAATGAACTGATCTAAAATTACTAATCGTTTGTATTCAATATACTGTTAATAGATTTATTTGTCTTATCAATAATAACAAACCTATTTAAATTGGAAGATCCTCCATAACTTCCTACAACATATATATTTTTTAAATCTTCATATACATTAAAAACGGAATATATATAATAATCTTCATCGTTATATTCTAAATTATAAGTTATGGTACCATTATCCAAATTTAATATACTTACTTTCCCCATATACTGAAGATATAATTCATTATCAACAACACTTATTAAATCAAAATTTGAATGTTGAGAAATCAAATAACCATCAAACTGATAATTCCATACTACTTCATCACCATTATAAGCAGTAATAATAGGTTGTGACATAGGATTGTTAAACTCATCACTAATATTATATTTTACATCAATATTAGTTATATTATCACTTTTATAATCAATTTTTTCAAGACGCTTTAGATTATCCTGTCTATTTACTAATGATTTATTATCTTCAGTAACTTGTGTATTATCTGTATTATCACTTATTACTTCGTTGTTTGTTGCTTCACATTTAGGACAATCGCACTTATTCATTTTTCTTTCAATAAATGCGTAATCTGTTACAAATGCTAAAGCCGCAAACAATATAATAACCAAAACTGCATAACTACATTTAATAGTTTTCTTTTCCTTTTTTTCTTCCATAACTTTCCTCCTCTATGATTAAATAATAACATACTTGTTCAAAAAAAGCAATCACAAATTATTATAACTATATATTAAAATTATAATTATGTGTAAAAGTTATATATAATTTGATAAACAAATTAAAATATGTTTAAAACATATTCATTTCATATTATAAAATAGACCTTTTTTAAATATATATATGTATAAATAATAAAAAAAGGTCTCTATCTATATATTTAAAAATCAATTAAAAGCATTATATGTCTAAATGTTTTTTATAAATAATATTTAATTGTTCATAACTGTTTTTTCTCCGTTCTTTGTTTCACGTGGAACATTATTTATTCTCCATTGTTTATTTTACTTTCTTTTTTCTCCGTTCTTTGTTTCACGTGGAACATTATTTATTCTCCATTGCTTATTTTACTTTCTTTTTTCTCCGTTCTTTGTTTCACGTGGAACATTATTTATTCTCCATTGCTTATTTTACTTTCTTTTTTCTCCGTTCTTTGTTTCACGTGGAACATTATTTATTCTCCATTGCTTATTTTACTTTCTTTTTTCTCCGTTCTTTGTTTCACGTGGAACATTATTTATTCTCCATTGCT
>Ga0247611_10002096_pt1 | contig 33589 bp, 27 predicted proteins | sample 177DNAGHGhighgp2_FD_192422 | JGI IMG/M metagenome (GOLD analysis project Ga0247611, IMG submission 192422) | Sheep rumen microbial communities from Palmerston North, Manawatu-Wanganui, New Zealand - 1770 DNA GHGhigh gp2 | ecosystem: Host-associated > Mammals > Digestive system > Stomach > Rumen... | reverse complement strand
AACAATGCAGTTTTAGGCTGCAAAGTTACCCAGTCAATTTCAAATCAAAAAATCAAAGAACGCTCTGAAACCCTTATAAACAAAGGGATATTTCGTATTTAATTAAAATTTATCGCACCACTTAATGTTTTCAAGCATTATCTTGGAGCCGATATAGGACCTGGGATGAAGTTCAAGAATCCTTTCTACGCTGATACAAGGGCAAGTTGCAATCTCTATTACGGTAAGACTACAGAACGTTATTTCCTTGTTGATTTTGGTGACAGCACAATGCGCGGTGACTGTTTTTGGTTTGTCTCGCAATGGGAACATTTGGATTATCATAATGAGTTTGAGGAAATCTTACGAGTAATAGACCAAGAGCTATGCTTGAACCTGTTTCATGATGACGTTCATATGGAAACCCATGCGAAGCCAGAGACCTTTGTAAATATTGCTGCAGTCCATGAAGGACACAATAAAGATGGTGTTACTCCATTTCATTTTATTCAAAATTCAGGGATGACCGAGTCTGAGCGGCATTATTGGGAGAGTTACGGTATAAAGCAAGAAGTATTGGATGCTTACCACGTAAGGAGCCTCAGTTCTTTCTCTTCGACTCGCACAGATGGACAGTCTTACGAAATCAAGTCTGATGGAAGTCCCTTTTTTGGTTATTTCTTTGGGGATTCCAAAGGTATTAAGATTTATAGGCCAGGGCATCAGCAAAGGTTCCTGTATGCAGGAAAATTGCCCCATCCATATGTTTTTGGGCTAGAACAGTTGCCATCGAATGGTGATATTATGTATATAACTGGAGGTGAGAAGGATGTTCTTAGCCTTTCCTCGCATGGATTTATTGCCATCTGCCTGAATAGCGAGACAGCTAAGATTCCTGATGATTTACTAACATCACTACAGGGGCGTTTCAATAATATTGTCATACTCTATGATACGGATGAAACAGGCAGGAGGGAGGCAGCAGCCCGTGTTGGAGAAATAGAGCGTCTTGGATATAACAACGTCTATTGTGTCGCCTTGCCTCTGAAAGGAACTAAGGAGGAAAAGGATATTTCAGATTTCTTTCGTCTTGGGCACAATGCGATGGAACTTAACGAACTTACTGAATCCGTTATTAATGGAGGCAGGGAATTATACAGTGGATTTCACAGATGAAAGGGAAAAGAGTGATTCTGGCATTTGAGCATGCTAAACGTATCAAGGTCAATGGTTTTATTTCAAATCACGACAAAGAATATGTGAAAAAGTCAGGCTTGGGTATGGATGTGGTGTCCAGATACTGTGTAGGAATGGAGTTTGTGTGTCTTGGAAGGTTCTTTCGAGGTATCGGTTTCAGAAATATCCACGATGGTTTTGAATTCTTTGATGGAAGGCTGTCTTTCTATCCGCATACAGTTGGGGATTCTGGTATAACCGTTGTCAAAGCTATTGATGGAAGGGCAGATCAGAATTGTTTGCTATTTTGTAGTTGCCTGGATTTCCTTGCATATAAAACCATGGAGCCTGAAAAAGCGTCTGTTTCAGATAGTGTTGTCCTGAATGCTGCGTGTAACATTACGGAGTTTCTTCAGCATCTGTCCCAGTATCACAAGCTTTTTTGTTTCTTCCCTCATACTCTATTTGGTGATACGATACTAAAGACTTTGATAGAACTATATGGCCAAGCATGTGTTGACTGTTCTGGTCAATATGTGAGGAATGTCGCTCTGTTTGATTATCTGCGTATGCGGTCCGCCCCCCAAAAATATAATTTATGAAAGAATTTAAAAGAACAATTATTCGTAATCAGACGATTACACAAAGTGGTCGTGAGAACATCTTGCAAGCAACCGATGGCGTTCAGACCATAACAATCAACCGCTATAATAATGTTGGTCTGGCTGATATTATACCGGAAAACCTAAACCAAAGAGGTCGTCCAGAACCTGAGCACTTTTTCATATTCAGACATAACGGAACTCCCTATTTGGGAAGAATGACCAAGGATGGAATGTGGTGTGTGAATCGTAATCCACCTATGACCTATTCTGAATCGATTAAATTATTTGGAGGTAGCATAATGAAATGGGAATACCTGGATATGGTGGTGGTAAAATTTATAGAAGAGAAGTTTGCGAATGACGATTGCGAAGATGCAGGCATTACCAAATGACAGGTTGACAAGGGCTATACAGTTACAAAGGATAAGAGAAGAAAGAACCTTAAGACAAGACATTATGTTTTTAGTAGAACACTGACTTTGGCTGATATGAAGAAGAGGTCAAATCCTTCCTCCTCCGTACGAAGTAATCATAGGCAAATGCACAATTTTTTACATGAAATGCCGTCAAAACAGCGTAAGGATCTTTTCATGTTGTTGGCTGACTGTTTATCGTGGCTCTGGTAAAGATTTTGCCGGAAGTCTTTTCTGAAGATATGGGAAATAAAAAAACTGAATAGTCAAGAATACTTTACAGCATAAAGACAGCGCAGAAAAACATAGTCTTAAAAGAGGATTAGCCTATCTGCCGATGCAGATAGACTCGGCTGTTAGCCAAACACAAAAGGGTGGATATTGAAGTATGTGTCGCAATCCTCATTCTCATATTTATCGATGTAGTTGAGCATTTCCTTTTCTGTTCTTTTCCTCTTTCCACTTTCATTTTTGTGCACCACTCTTCAATAGCCAGTTCAATTGTGTCGTAAATGTCGTGGTTAGCATCTCCGAAAGGTGACCCGCTGCTACTCATACTGCATTCTTCAGTGAAATACTCCCCCTCATCGTGTACAAAATAGATGCCGCATCCGCATTCGATTTCGCGGTAACTGATACTGAGTTCATTATTGAGCACCCGGTTTATTTCATCAAACAGTTCGTCACATGCTGATCATGCGCTTTCTGTCTCAAATGAAAGGAAGTAGTAGCCGGTTTCTTCATTGCACTCAAATTCAGTCCAGTAGGTATGCCCTCTGACACTGATGCCCTTCTTCTCATAGTCAATGCCATAGTGTTCGGCTAACTTGTATAGTCATACGTTTTTGCTGTTCACCTCCAGTTTCTGAAGTAAAGTCCACAGGTCTTTAACGGCTTCATATGTACTTGTCACCTTGTAGGTTGTTGCTATGTTTGCCATTTTTTATAATTTTTATTCCCACGATGAGGTCGCCGATGACTGCCACGCCGGGTCTGTAGCCCGTGAACATCTTATAGATAATCTTTGTCTCGTGATTCTCCGTCTGGAGGTTCTAGTGGTCAAAGTTCAGGTCGTACGACTCCCCGGCCACGAACTGGCCAGTATACTCCAGTGTCTTGACGAGCAGGCTGTTCAGCATCGTTTCAGTATTGAAATTTTAGTTACGTCTCTTCTCAGAGGTTTAGGTCGTGTTGGCGGTGGTCAGTTCAGAATAACCCCTGAGGATGGTATCGGAGCTGCTGGTGCACAGGGTGGGATTAAGCGACAGGTGGGACATTAGGTGGCTCGTCACATCCTCTACGCAGTCACCACCGCCGAAGTAAACACTCGACAGGGAACAGACCATCTCACTGTACTGATATCCATATAACGTACAGCGAGGATCCAACAATTTGTCGATAACAGGACCTGCAAAACGGAAAATAACTCTCTCACAAGAAATATTCCACCGAAAGGTTAAGTTTTTCAGATTTTATGTTTATCTTTGCCATGTCATGGATGATTTTACTTGTCAGGAATTGCAGCACAAAGATTAGTGAAAATTCTGACATGGCTAAATCTTGTGCAACTTTTTGTTGCTCAGAAACTTATAAAGAACATTAAACTAAAGTGCTGCGGAATTTAGGTTCACAATATAGTCAGAAAAGTTGGCGGTTTTCAACATTTTATTTGTTAATGTGTGATTATTTTGCTTTTATTTTGTAATTTTGTAATGATTTGAAAAAACACTATAGGTTATGAAGAAATTTTTAATTTTATTATCTTTTATGTTAGTAGCAATTAAAGTTTGTGCTGTGCGAATAGGCCAACTTTATTTTGAATTACACGAAGAAAACAAGACAGCAGAAGTAACGGGCATTTATGCTAACATGTATACACATGAAGTTATATATTCCAATGTTGTGATACCTTTTCAAATTGATGACAAAGGAAACATTTATAAGGTAACAAAAATAGGTCCTAAAGCTTTTTTAGGAGTAAAAGGTATCTATGTTTTGTCTATACCAAATACGATAGTTGAGATAGGAAGTTCTGCCTTTACGATGTGTCCTATAAAGAATTTAGTAATAAATGATTTATCGGCTTATTGTAATATTCTTTTTGCTGATATTGGATCTTCACCCTCTCCTGAACTATTATATTTAAATGATGAAATCATTACAGATTTAGTTATTCCAGATATACAAAGTGTTAACAATTACGCTTTTTATGGTTTTAACTGTTTGAAATCAATACTTATATCCAATTCTGTGAATACCATCGGGGATGAAACTTTCACTGGTTGTACTGAATTGGAATCAATCAAAGTCAACCCAGGAAATACAAAATATGATTCTAGAAACAATAGCAATACTATTATTGAAACTTCATCAAATAAACTTCTTTTAGGTTGTAAGAATAGTATAATACCTAATAGTGTAAAAATCATTGGAGATTATGCTTTTTGTGATTGCACAGAGCTCACATCCATTAATATTCCCAATGGTGTGACAACTATTGGTGATTGTGCTTTTAAAGGATGTAAAGGTTTGAGTTCCGTGACAATCCCAGATGGTGTGGCTTCTATAGGAGCAGGTGCTTTTTATGACTGTATGGGTTTGAGTTCCGTGACAATCCCAGATGGTGTGACTTCTATAGGAGGAGGTGCTTTTGCTTGGTGTTCTAGTATGACTTCTATCATTATTCCAAGTAGTATAATGCGTATTGGAGAAGGGGCATTCGCTGGCTGTTACGAATTGGAAAAAGTTAATATATACGATATTAATTCATGGTGCTCAATACAATTTGGGAATGAGTCAGCAAATCCATTGAGTAATGCTCATAACTTGTATTTAGCGGGTGAACTTATCACAAATTTAATAATTCCCGAGAGTGTAAAAAGCATTGGGAAATATGCTTTTTACGGCTGTTCCAGCTTGATTTCTGTCACCATTCCCCAAAGTGTGACTAGAATTGGTGAATCTTCTTTCTATGACTGTATTTAGAGACCTCTAAACAACTATAAACAATGAAAAACATATAGAGATAAAGCTCTGTATATCAACTACTTTTAGATTTTAACACTTAGGACTTGCTTTTTGGTGGTTCTCAAAAATCCGCTTACCTTTGCAACGCATTTCTACCGCGGAGAATTTTGAGGGCTTTTATTTTGCCATCTCGTGGACAGGGTTGACAAAGGTTGACAAGAGTGGACAACGGTTGACTGATGAACGAGAGGGAAAGGAGCAAGGAAGTGACCTCATTTGAAGAACGTGACATCGTGGAATGAGTTGACAAGGATTGTCAATGATTGACGAAAGTTCACTCCGTGGCGGTTTGCAAGAAATTGATTGTAAAACCACATAAAAAGGAGTCAAATGAGAAAGACAAGAAAATGCGCCTTCTGCGGTAAGGAGTTCACTTGTAACAGCGGTTCGCAGAGGTGTTGTTCGGAACATTGTGCCGAGGCGGCAAAGGCTCAGCGCAAGAAGAGGCAACAGGACTTTTTGAAGGCAGTCCAGCCTGTTATAGACATCGCCAGCCAGGAGTATCTTACATTCTCCAAGGCTGCCATCCTCATGGGGTGTTCCCGCCAGTACGTTTACAAATTGGTAAACGAGGGGAAACTTCCTGCCTCACGAATCAGTAGCCGTATGGCTTTCATCCGCAAGGCTGACATCGAGAAGATGCTTGCTGGGAATCCTTATCATAGAGTGTTGCCAACACCCAAGTCAACGACTCCTTCTTCCCTTTCGTTGAAGAAAGGACGTGCTTCAAGTAAGCCAGCGAGAAAAGAGGATTCTGTTCAGAACATCGAACCACTTGAATATATCTCTGGCGAGGATGTCATGCGCATCTACAAGGTTAAGAAGTCTTGGCTCTATGTTTCTGCCAAGAGAAACAACATACCTATGTGTAAGATAGCTGGCAAGAACTATTATAGCCGGAAGCACATGGATGCACTCTTCGGAATTTCTGCCGAGATTGAAGCCTTGACAGAATGGCTCACAACGGATGAGGCAGAATCCCTATATTCCACGACCAAGGAATCCTTGCGCACCCAAGCCTACCGACGCCATATTCCCACCAAGCGAGAATATGGCAAGACCTATTATTCAAAGAAACATCTTGATGACATCTTCCGTCCAGACCTGAAGGCGAGTGATGCCTATTACACCACAGCCGAAGCTGCCGAGAAGTACGGCATGACCAAGAGTAACATCTGTGTTATCGTCAAGACGAACAACCTCACGAAGGTGAAAGTCGGAGTACAGAACCTCATTGTCAAGGAGGAATTAGACCGAATAATGGCAAGCAGACTGGCACAATTTGGGGCTTACAGACTTCAATAATGACCAATAATAAGCATCAACTGCGTGAAAGTGCAATTATCTACGAGTTATGAAAGGGTAAGTTGGTCACACTTTCATCACGCAGTTACTTTGCACCCGCTATGAGACGCATAGCCTTCGATTATTAACAAAACAAAATTCATACAAGTATGAGTAACATTTGCAAGACAGTAACCCTGCGTACGCGTAAGATAAAGAAAGGTACGCAACTGAGCTTTTACCTTGACTACTATCCCGGCTACAGGGACGAGTCAACCATGAAGGTACAGCGACATGAGTCACTTGGCATCTACATCTTTGCCAAGCCCAAGAACCAGCGCGAGCGTGACTACAACGAGCGCATGACTGAGAAAGCCGAGGCACTGCGCTGCCGACGCTACGAGAGCATCGTGAACGAACGCTACGATTTCTTCGACCGAGAGAAGGAGAAAGGCAGCTTCCTCGCATGGTTCAAGAAGAAAGCCGATGCCAGGAACACCAAATGGCAGAACGTCTATAAGCATTTCGAAGCCTTCTGCGAAGGGAAGTGCACCTTCGGAGAGATAGATGTTGACCTCTGCAACAAGTTCAAGGATTTCCTTTATACCGCTCCTCAGACCATCCACAAGAAGCAGAAACTGCACACCAACACCATTGCAGGCTACTGGTCAACCTTCCGTGCCGTGCTCCACACAGCCTACCGCGACCACAAGATCAAGGAGAATCCCAATGGCTTCCTTGACAGAATAGACACTATTCCTACGGAGAAGGAACACCTCTCACAGCCGGAACTCGTAAAGCTTGCCAACACAGACTGCAAGGAACCTGTATTGAAGAAAGCATTCCTCTTCTCCTGCCTCACTGGACTCAGAAAGAGCGACGTCAAGGCATTGACATGGAAGAAGATTCAGCCATACGGTGATGGAGGCATGTATATCACTGTACGTATGCAGAAGACTCAGCAGCTTGTGAACAACCCAGTCAGCGAGGAGGCTCTTGAACTCATTGGCTTCTACGACGGAGAGCACGAGCCTGATGCAAAAGTATTCCCTGACTTCAAGGACAAGATGACTGGCACTACCTTGAAGAACTGGCTGAAGGCAGCGGGCATCACCAAGCACATCACCTTCCATTGTGGCCGTCATACCTTTGGCTCCTTGCAGGTTGATGCAGGTACGGGTATCTACACCGTCCAGCACATGCTCGGACACAAGAACGTGGAGACCACTCAGATCTATGCGAATATGGCTGACGAGAGCAAGCGTGAGAGTGTCAACCGCATCACGCTGAAGCCAAAGATAACTCCGCAGTTGAAAGTCGTCGGACAGGGATAAACCAATTTGTTGGTTCTATTTCTTTGAGAAATGAAACCAAAGATGCTTTTTCTAAGTTGAAAATATGGGAAATGAGAACCAAGCATAATTGGCTCTCATTTTTCGTTATACCTTTGTCAAGCAATCAAACAACTGCGAAAAAGGAGGAAAAGGCCGAGTATGAAAATCATACTCACTTCAAGTATGATTCACAAATAAACATAAATCATTGGCCTACAAACGAAAAGGCCATACGTCATGTGTAAAATTCTTCTTAACTTTGCAGCGCATTTTCTGAAACAACGGACAATAATACGTAAAGCCAATGAAAATAGATTCACCATCTTCAACCACTTCACGTGAGGCATCCGTCCGACTTGAATGGATCTCCACAAGAATCCTGCCGGGAGTTGCAGTTCTTCTTCTTTCAATTCCACTTTGCCAGTGGGCAGACTCAAATCTTCCCGATGGCATCGTTCCTGTATCTATCATCTACTTGATGATTGTAATAATCCTATGGTCAATGTACATGGCTGTGCAGTATGCTTTCGTTGGAATAGCGCAGACGAGGAAAAACAAGGACAAAGTTTCTATAGACAACAACAATTCCCACGAAGAAGATGTGCAAACACCTGTTTTTCTTTTGGAGGCAAAACCGTTTGCTAATGAACCAGAGGATATAAACCCTGTCGGTTGTGTTGAAGCATTTTCCAATAACATAACCGAAGTAGAGCTAACCGAAGAGATAGCTGTTTCAGATACCAAGGTTATAGAAGGAAACAATCCTGTCAATAATCCATCAACTGTTTCGGTCGCTCCTGCCAGTTCTACCTATCAGCAAGGCATTGATGACTTTTATCAGAGTCAGGCAGAAAACCAGAAGAAGAAACTGGATACCATTCATGAATACCTTCTATATATCATGTCTCCTTTCGTCTATGAGGAAGACATGGACGATTTCTGTACAGACCTTTTGAGATTTGCCATGGATCACAACTACCGCCCTGAAGTTGAGTGGAGGAGATTCAAGACCAAACTGAGCAGCTTCAATGTCCGTCATTTGGTATGGAGCATTGCCATAAGGTTGGGACTGGGTAAAGGCAAGGTTTACAGCAACGATGATTGCGCCTGCTATATCGGGCGTCGTTTTGCTTCATTGTGCGTGACAGCCAGTGGAGAACCGTTATCACACAATACGCTCAGGAACCTAACTGTCACATCCTACAGTGACCAGATTCACTGCGATTACCCAGGGAAAGATGGACTGCTGTTTCATATTCCTTCACAACTGGGTAGCTCATGTTGATTTCTGTAATGAGTCTAATAGGTTAGATGCTATCTCTGGATTTCGGAATCGAATAAGATTATCTTCAAGGGATCGATATCCAAGGATATTGACACTACCATACCAAATGGTGCTTTTGTCAATAATGGCAACATGAAGGGAAAGATGCTCATTATAGATGACAGAGATTCCCTGATGTTGTAAACATATCGCATCATCATTCTCTTCTTTAGTGTACAACACAATCTCTATACCATTTGCCATTAAATCAACAAGACGGTCTGCAATCTGTGAGTGTCGTCCTATTTTTACTTTCGGGCATGAGACAACAACAGATTGCTTGGTCTTTGATAAGTCAGAGATAAATGGCGATTCAAAGTTCTGACCGTCGTAAATCACATCGGTAATAGGAAATAGGCTGTCAAAAGCTTCATTGTTGCGGATTCTATACCCGATGGAAGCGTAGCCTTTCAACCGCTTGCGATACATGGACTCACAAACAGGAACACGGAGGTCAATGTAATCATAAATCTGGACATCTTGTTTGCCTTCAAACTCTCGATGCAAACGTCCTGCATATTGGGCCACGATGCCTTTCCATGCTACTGGAGATACAAGAAACAGCGTGTCAAGCCTTGCATAGTCAAAGCCTTCACCAACATATTTTCCTGTAGCGACTATGACAAGCTGCTCTGATGATGGAATAGATTGTAGATGTTCCATCTTCTGCCGTTTCTCCTTGGTACTTTCAGAGCCAATAAGAGTGATGACATTCGGGCAATGAGGTTTAAGCTGTTCTGCCAATGTTGTCACATGGGAGGTCCGACTGGTGAGGATGATGGGAGAGCGACCTTCTTTCAGCGTTTCAACAACATCCTTGACGATGAGAAGGTTGCGATATTCGTCTTCTGCTATTTGTTGTGTAACCTTAGCAAACGAGAGGTCTTCATTACTGATAAGTCTGAAGGGAGTAAAACGAGGAACCAACAGACGTTGGAAGGACTGAGTTTGCATTTGTGCCTTTGCATCTGCGCTGTATCTGATAGGCCCGCATTGCATAAAGATTATAGGCTGATGTCCATCTTTACGAATGGGTGTCGCAGTCAATCCATAGACATATTGGGCATTGACGGCTTTCAGTATCTGTTCAAAGTTTACTGCAGAGACATGATGGCACTCATCAGCAATGACCATTCCATAGTCTTTGACGAAAGACTTTACCTCATTATCAGAAATACATGACTGCATCAGTGCGATGTCGATGATGCTATGCAGTTTGTTTCCCGTTGAAGAAAGTGTGCCAATGGGCGAAAGACTTTTCTTTCGTCTGCGCTTACCCTCTTCAACTTCTGGAACCTCATTGATAACCAAGAACTGCTCTAATCTCTTAACCCATTGGTCGAGCAATGCCTTGGTATGTACAAGAATCAGCGTGTTGACACCATGCTTGGCTATCAAACCAATGGCAGCAACCGTTTTACCAAAAGCCGTTGTCGCTGAAAGAACGCCAGTATTGTTGGAAACCAAAGCCTCGACAGACTCTTGTTGGTCTTTGCGCAGCTCTCCATTGAAGTGTACGGAAATACTCTTGCCATGATTTGTTTCATCATCAAAACGAAATGCTACACTTTTTTCTTTAAGGAATGCAACAACTGCATCCTCGCATCCACGAGGTAACGCCAGATATTCTTCCGTCAGTTCTGCGCATGAGATGATTCTCGGCGTGGAATATGTTGACAGACGCAATGCCAGTTTACTATAGAACTCTGGATTTCGGAACGAGGCAATGCGTCTTAGATGGTTGAGAACTTTTGAAGAAAGCTGACTCAATGGGATGTAAAGCATGTTTGACCTTGTGATGACAATCTCTGAAGCAAAGTCGGTCCGTTCAATTTTGTTCGCAACGGGCACTTCCCACGGTTTGCTCTCACTGGTCTTTGACAAATTTCCGAGTGGCATTGTATTCGCATTCTGCTTCAAAAGTTCTTCAAGAGCTTGCTCAGAAAGCTTATCCACATTAAGTAGATACTGCCATTGGTCTGGATATGGTTCAAAAAACTCATTCACAAATACACTATTGCCATTCTTTCGGGCATTACCCTGCAGAGGAAGTGCTACCAAGTTGCCTAGTCCTCCTTCGGGTAATGTATCTTGATTTGGAAAGAAGCGGTCGTAGGACTTAAATCCTATCTTTCCGTCTCTGTTCATGGCTTCAGTCAGGATTGCATTACCCAGTTTGCGAGCTTTAACGGCAAGTACTGGACTATCAAAGAATATCCAAACATGTGCACCATTACCAGAACGGGACCGCTCTATGGAGTATGGCACATTCCAACTCCTACACACATCGACAAAAGCCAATACATCATCCTGATAGCCATGCTCACAGTTCTTATCGTCGAAATCAGTACAAAGAAGATGACACGTATTGTCTTCGTTAAGTACATAAAGACCGATAACATCTCTGCCATCCGAATCCTTTCCCTCCAAATGTCTATAGTAGTCGTTGTATGTTAATGGTGAAAACTGACGATTGGGGCAGTCGGCACACTTGTACTTGCGTTTATCACATAGCGGAGTCCATTCATTTTGGCATACTGGCTGATAGCCGGCTTTCCCACTTGTCTTACTGTACCATCTTCTCGCAAACACATCATCACGTCCCTTAAACAAACTACAAAACAAATCCATCTTCTCTTGTAGTGAGAGATTCTGCATGGCACTAGAGGCTGAGGGCATAGGTGTAACAGGTTCGCCAAGCCTTTTCCTAAGCTCGGCGTTCTCGGCTTCCAACTCCTTGATGCGTTCAAGTAGTCGTGTCCGTTCCGCTATGAATTCCTGATACCGTTGTGAGGACATACTATAATCAAGCTAATAGCGCCAATACGAGACTTACGCTCCTTGTACTTACAATAAAGGTGTCATGTAAAGCGGAAGATAGGTGATACCATCCTCTACTTTATAGTCAGCTGCATGCAAAACGGTAGGAGTGGTCATATACTCTTCAAACTTATTCATACACTTCTTTAGGGAAGATAAAGTGTAGTTCTTGCCGCTTTTGACTTCTATCGGACGGATATTGTGACGACTGGTCACTTTGTCCTTTTGAAGCAAGAAGTCTATTTCCATTCGTTCCTCGGCTTCCTCTGACGACTTACTGTAGAAAAAGAGCTTGTTACCGCTGGCTGTCAGCATCTGGGCCACAATATTCTCAATGAGCATCCCCTCGTTCACCTCCAGCTTTCCAAAGAGCAGTTTCTGGTAAATCTCAGACGAGACGATGCCCTTTTCATCGAAAGCATGGCTGATTAACAAGCCTGTATCGTTCATATAACACTTCAATGTCGTACGGTCTTCGTTCATTTTCAGTCCGATGTTCGGCTCTGTCGAATTGTAGCATATATTGACAACCCTCGCGTCCTTCAGCCAGAAGAATGCATCGTCCCAGTCACGGTATTTCGCGCCTGGTTTCAGGGCTGACAACCGAAACTTCTTTTCGTGCTTGGAGAGCTGGGGAGGAATCTGGTCGAAGATAGACACCACCTTGTCTGCTAACTCACCTGCATAGTTGAAGATGTCATTTCGATAGATAGTCAGCACATCGCGCTTTGCTGCATCTACGGCATCAAAGTCTTTGGTCTCAACATACTTTTTGACGGCTTGCGGCATTCCTCCAACTATCATATAGAGACGGAAAGCATCCATTGCCTGACGATGGAAAGCCTGTCCCATCGGCTTCCGCTCTACATACATTTTCCGTATCAAGTCCATCAGCATATCATTACCTGTAGCCCAAAGAAACTCTTCAAAGTCCATCGGGTACATCTGAATAGAACGTTCTTCCGATGGGAGCACGATGCCTTGTGTGTTTTTCTTGATACTTACCAAAGATCCCGTCTCAATGTAGTCATACCTTCTGTCGGCCACCAGAAACTTGATGGCTGCTCTCGCTCTGGGGCATAACTGTATCTCATCAAGGATAATAAGCGACTTGCGCTCATGGAGCCTTACCTTATAGTGTTGGCTCAGATAGAGGAACAACGTGTCGAGGTCTTCCAGATAGAGGTCAAACCAATCTCTTACCATCTGGGGAGCCTTATTGAAGTCAATGAGGATGTATGACTCATACTCATTCTTGGCGAATTCCTCTACGATATAACTCTTTCCGATACGTCGTGCTCCCTCTACGAGTAGTGCCACCTCACCGTTTCTTTTCTCCTTCCAATCAAGGAGTTTCTGATATATTTTACGCTTCAAAATGATGTCATCCGCACCTTTTTGAGATTTCTGAGCTTTCATATTTTACACCTTTTTGAGATTTTACACGGTGCAAATATACACCTTTTTGAGATTTTCTGCAAGAGTTTTGACGGAAAAGCATAAGATATTTGATTATTTTAAGTCATTTTGACCTCAATATTGACCTATTTCGTCGTATTTTCCTAATTGTCATTCATTATACTTACATGTTAGATATTGTAAAAATCCGCTTCAAATTCTTATTTTATCCACGAATAACAGCCAAAAACAAGGCTCAACTGCGTGATTGTTTCGTGATGCACCTGTTATTAAAAAGTGGCTTGCCCTCTGATTCGTAACGAGGTTCCTTTGCAGCACGATTCCACTAAAGGATCGTGTATGCAAATGAATAAAGAACCACTTACGTTCAATGACCTTCCACAGGTCGTTGCCGAACTTCGGGATGAAGTATCGGGCATGAAGGCATTACTGCTGAACCTTCAGAACAGACCAACTCAGCAGAGAGAGAACAGACATCGCCCTGTCACACCAGAGCAGGTTGCCGAGTACACCAACATTCCCCTTGCGACTATCTATCAGAAACTTGCAAACAGGGAAATCCCCGGCTCCAAGCCAGGCAAGCGATGGGTCATCTACCTTGACGAGATTGACAAGTGGCTGGAGGCGAACCGCAAGAATCCCATTCCTCTGACGGATGAGGAGCAGAACGCTGCCATCCTTGCATCGCACAAACGCAAGCCGAACAAGTCCAGTTGGAACGATGAAGGTTTAGCTCGACGAAGTCAACCTATTGCAAAACCATTTGACGGGGATAAAATCTAAAATCAAGCAATTATGAACAAGCAAAAAATTCATTACTGCTTCACACTGTCCGAGGAACAGATGAAGTATCTACGCAGCAAGAAGTACAAGATGACACACTTCTCACAGATTCCTTACTATAAGCCAGCAGGCATACTGATCTTCTTCGAGAAGAGTGCCTTGCTTGAGTGGGTGCGTAACGTGAAGGTGAAGTCCGAGGATGAGATTAGGGAGGAAGCTGCCTTGCATCTCTCCAGTCTCAGCGTTCCCCGTTCAGAGAGAACCCATGTATAACCATATAAATATGTATGCCTATGGAGAACTCTCATTCTGAAACACGGCTCATCCTGTCCCTGTCGCTTCAGGACATTGACAATCTTGCCAAAGATCTGAAGCCAAGACAGAGGATGTTCCGCTTTTTCTCATTACTCCGTCATGCAGCAGAAACCGATGGCACGCAGACAAAGCGCGGTATCGGTTACAGCATTCAGACGGGACAGGTAGGTGCTTCGCATTCCGAACTTGCCGGGGAATGGAACTGCAACCGCAGTACCGTCACCCGTTTCCTGAAGGAACTGGAATCTGACGGACTCGTCAAGGTCAGTACTGGCAATGTTTCGTCCGTGACAGACATCAAGTGTCTGCTTGGCTGGCAGCACGGAGAAAAGGTCACACCGAACCTGTCGAGTGACAACGAACTTGTTTATCAACTAATCATTTGAACAACTATGGGAAAGATTGTATTATACACAAACGTAAAAGGAGGCGTAGGCAAGACAACCCTTTGTGGTATCTTTGCCACCTACCTTGCCAACTGCGGCAGAACTGTTGCCGTAGTCGATGCCGACCTTCAGCAGTCCTTGTTCCGTCATCGCAAGCGTGACCTACAGCAGAACCTGGATGCTTCTCTGCCCTGGGAGATAAATACACTCAGGGGCAGAACTCCAGAAGAGGTCGCAACAATCATGGCTAGCCTGAAGCTGTTGCCCTACGATGTCATCATTGATTGTCCTGGTAACCTCGTTGACCCGAACCTCAAAGTCATCTACTCATGTGCTGACATTGCTGTAGTACCTATCCATTATGACAGCGATACGCTTGATGCCACTCAGATGTTCTCAGAGACATTCGAGGCTCACTTCGGAGCGAAGATGTTCTTCGTTCCGAATGGCATTGTGTCGGTCGAGGAAAGGCGTGAACACCTCCAGCAGGAAAGAGACAAGGCCATTGAGCAGCTGAAAGCCTATGGCACTGTAACCCCACGAATAAAGCGCAGCGTGGTCATCAGTGACTACAATACGCTGTTTCCGCTGACTACCTATCAGAGGAATGCAGTCAAGTATGCCTTTGAACCTGTTATCAATGAATTGCAGAAAGGAGGTGCAGAATAATGGAACCTGACAACGCTTTCAATGAAATCTTCGGCAAAAAGCCTTCAACAGAGCAGAAAACAGAGACGCAGAATAGTCTGGAAGACACTTCTGCCATTAAGGAGCAGAGTGAAGCAGAAACACTATCCGTGCAACAGCCCATGCAGGAAGAGCATGAACCTGATACGGCAGAGAAGTCTGTCCGCAAACGTGGACGCAGGAGGAAGGGCGATGTCAATACCGATGGCTCAACCCCTGATAAGGTAGGCCACTTCTCTTGCATCTGCGACAAGGACCTCATAGCAAAGGTCAGGGCTATCGCCTGGCAGGAGCACATGACCGTCAGGGCAGTTGTTGAAAGCATGTTCTCCAAGTGCATTGCCAAGTACGAAAAGAAGCGTGGCCCGATTCAGATTGAACCCAATCAGTCGTCTGAAGAACTTTTCTGACTGTTGCACGTTTCCTCCTGTTGTGCAGACATAGAACTGAATACTGGTTCCGTGTCTGCACTTTTTGTATGGCCATATAACGATGGCAGACCTATACACTATGGAAGAGTATAAGCCTATAGGCATATACACATCCACGACGTATAGAGGTATATTCCGTATTAGCAGATACCCAGTATAGGCTTACTCTCCGTATAGCATTATAGTGCGTATAAGGATATACAGAGTATAGGTGTATAGATTATACACACCTATAGGGGATATTGGCATATATGGTTATACCAGGTATATATGTTTAGGGTTATAGCATTTATGAATGTATCTGGGATATAGGTGTATAGGGGATATAGATGTATAGGTGTATAGCTTTACATCTGGTGCAACGGCATGGTAATGTATATCCCTATATAAATATGCAGTTATACAAAAACGGAGTTTCAACAATCCCGTTTGTAGTAGCCAGTTGTATAACCCTATATTGAGTATAGCCCTATAGATGATATACAATCCGCTCCAAAGGATGACATCATCTTGCGTTTTGCGAATGTGTCAAATGCGCAGCAAATCGTGTAATGGCGATTGGCTTGCGATGCACGGCAGATTTCCAGACGGCCAACCATCCAAATTGCTCATTTCCCTTTCCCTTCTTTCAAAGATTAGCGACTGTAGGCAGTTGGCAATGTCCTCACCTTGGAGCCGATGCGATGTCTTGTCATTCAAGCAACGAAATCACAGGGGCCTCAGAAATGCCCAAATTCGCACCTTCGCCGTCCCAGAGGTATGATTACCCACAAAAAGACTTCTACGCTTTCTGAACCCGATTTTGGGTCTTTGTAGAGGCTTACACGCTGGCAAGGCCATCCGTCCATACCTGTATAGCCATTTTCAGACCGCCGGGGCACTGGGCTTGCCCATGTGCCACATTTTTACAGTATCGGGAAGCTCACTACCCGTTCCGATTTTCATCGGACGGTGAATTGACCACATAAATCTGCAAGCAGGGGTCATAGAATCTGTCATGAAGATGTTCCCACACATGGTCGGCCATGAATGGCAGCGATGAATCTCTGGCAATTTTATCCAGTCAGTCTAATAGGCTTGCCGATGCCACTTTTTCAAAGTCATGGGAAGCCTAATACCCCTGCCTTCATTCGAGGCTTGGGAGACTGACCAGATAAAATTGCAAGCAAATGGGGATGTAGTGACTTTGAAATATCTTCGGGCGACTGTCATCCTCACGAATGGAAACTGGTGGCAAGATGATACCAGGGCAACTTCTTTCCCATACTTCAAACGAGCTTGTTCCGCGCAGCAGAATTTGCGTTTCCGAAGCGAGTTAATTTCTGTTAACTCTAATTAGGCTAAGCGTTTTTTCAAAACACCATCCGCAGCAAGCTTTCCGCGGCTCCGTGATGCGCAGCATTTTCGTGATGCTCCGAAAAACGTGCCGACACGTCGGAGCTTGCTCCATTAGCCATTCAACGGTAGGGATGGGCAGCCTAATACCCCTTCATCGCTTTGCTCGATTGGAGGCAGCCACACTACAGCAAGCCTTTGATGCCAGTTCTTCCTGACTAATAAACGTCACGTTTTGGACATCAGATATTAAATGGCCAACAGGTCTTATTGCTCCGCAAACATAAATGGTCACAGTTCGCATTATTGCGCAGCAACCATTCAATAAATCTTGACAGCCCCGTCACGTCATCACGACGAGACGGGGCTTTGGTGCCTAGAGGACTTTGAGCCAAAATCACTTTGTTTACTCGCTCATATCTGCCGCTTGACTCAGCCAAGAACTAATCTAATCTTCTTTACTAACTTTACTGCTTTATTGAAATTAAGTAATGCTCACAGTTTAAACGTGGCCCTTAACATGATTGTGCGACCACAGAGGCCATAATCGTAGGTGTAGGTGTTGATGCCGTCGAAGACGGTGTAGGCGTAGTGACGTTGGTTCAGGAGGTTGTCGAGTTCGAGGCGGAGGACGCACTGCTTCCACTTGTACTGAGCGGAGGCGTTGAAGAGGGACATGCGCTTGTATTGAGCCCCTTCCTGGCCTCCCCCTATAGGGGAGGGAATCTGTCGGCGCACATGGTCGTAATCCACGGAAAGGTCGAGGGTGGCGATGGGGAATACATGGATGGCTCCGCTGTGGGTGAGCGAGGTCACTGTATTGCTTTCCCCGGAATGGCGGGAGCGTGACCAGCCGTAGCGGATGTCGTAGCGCAGTTCGAGCCACTGGATGGGCGTTACGGAGACATTGCCGTGGAGGTTGTAGTTGTTGGAACGAATCTTTATGACATCGCTATTCACCGCCTGCTCGCTGTTGCCTAAGCCATAAGAGGCATCGGCCCCCAGTTTGGCGTAGAGCGAAGGGAAGTTCTTCGTGGTGGCAACGGAGAAGTTGCTGGAGCGGCTGCGTGTGTCGCGTTGCAGGGCGGTGCTGCTCACATCGATGCCGCTGACCGACTGCGAATAGAGCGTGTTGCGCTTGCCCTCGCTGTGGGTAGCCGCGAGGCTCAGCGTGAAGTACTGCATGGGCAGTTGCCACTTCCAGTCGCCCGATGTGTGCCACGTGTTCGACTCGCCGATGATGCCCGACGAGGTGCGCACCGTGCGGTAGTCCACCTGCATCGGCTCCGTCAGCAGCGTCATCATGTCGCCAATCGAGGTCGTGTAGCCCGTCGAGAACTGTAGTTTGCTGTTGGTCGAAAAGGTGTAGTTGATGCCGAGCGAGGGATTGAGCACGGGCTTAGTGTAGTTCAGCTTATTATAGTACAGCCCCTTCAGCGCGGCCCCGATGCCCGCACTCAGGTAGAAGCGGCGGTTCTTGGAATGAATCTCGAAGCCGGGGTTGAGGGTCGGCGTGAAGGCCCAGCCGCGAATGTCATTCATCTCGCCAGTCGCCGTGCGATAGGTTTCCAAGTCGTCATACATTGCTGACACGCTGACGGGAAGGTTCAGCCGGAACGTCTTGCCGATGGGGATTTGGAACGACGAGCCGACGTTCATACTGAGCGTCGAGGACTGCGCCGTCTGCCCGTAGTCCGTACCGTCCGAAATAAACGCCAGCCTTAGCGTCGGTGTCCGCTTGAACGACACGTTGGCATGGACGTGTCGCCGTGCGCCCTTCTCCGTCCTGCCCATCCAGAAGAGTTCGTTGCCCATCTCAAACGATGAAGTCTTCCGTCGCTGCTCCACTAAAGAGCCGTTAGCAACCACATCCCCCTCATTCTCCTCAAACTTCCCTTTGAGGACAAACGTCTCGCTGAGATACACGCGGTCGGCATTCTTCAGGTAGTTCGTCGTCAACTTGGGCAGATGCACCTTCGTGAGCGGCGAGGTCTGTTCGCTCACGGTCACGTAGCTGCCCGTGCCAGCCAGATACGTGCTGCTCTGGCTGATGTCGTGCGTGGCGCGGTGGTAACTGTAGTCGGCATTCACCTTCATGGTCGTGAACGAGTCCGTGCGCAGGATGCCGTTCAGCGTCGCCATGCCGTTGCGCTGGTAGAGGTATTCGCCCTGCGGAGGCGCACCGCCGTCGAAGCCGCTAAACAGGCTCGTGGCGCGGGTGCTCACGTCCGAGCCGCCGAAGTGGTCGTACATGTCGGCCCGTGCAAAGCCCTTGTAGTTGCCGCCCTTCACCGAGCAGATGGTCTGGAACTTGTTCGTGAACATCATGCCCGTTAGTCCCAGCAGGGCTTGCAGTCTGTCATCGCCGTCCTCCATGTAGCCCGCACCCGCCTCTTCCTGTCCGAAGGGCTTGAACTTCGCCTTGTTCGACAGTTTGATGTTCATCGACACCTCGTTGCTCGGCACGTCCTTCTCCACCCGTCGGCTGTGGTGGTTGCGCACTATCTCCACGTTCGTCACATAGTCCGCCGGGATGTTCCTCGTCGCCAGGTTGTACTTACCGCCCAGCAAGTCCATGCCCTCGATGTTAAACTGCGAGATGGGCTTGCCCATGTAGCTGATGCCGCCGTTCTGCGACACGTCCACGCCCGGCAGCCGTTTCAGTCCGTCCTCCAGCGTCACGTCGCCCTTGCCGAGGAACGATGCGAGGTTGTGGCTCAGTGTGTCGCCCTTCTGCCGCAGTGGGTCTGGCTTCACCGTCACCTCCTTCAGGCTGATGCTCTTCGGAGTGAGAATCATGTCCACCTTAGTCACCTTATCCCTTAACGTTACAAGTTCCGACTCCTTCTCATAACTGATATGGGTGAACTGCAACATCACCTCCCCCGTCGGTGCATTCTTTACTTCAAGGTTATACTCACCCTTCGCATTGCTACTGGTGAACGCCAGCGTCTTGCTGCCGCTCACCAGTTTCACAATCACGTCACTCACGGGCTTCTGCTGCAGGTCTATCACCCGTCCCGTCACTTTCACCTGTGCTGATGCCGACGCTGCCAGCACCACATATAATATAATGTATAGGAGTCGTTGCATTATGTTCTATTTCAGTTCCAATGGCTGATACACATGCGCCTTGTTATTCACATACACGTTGTTGACAAGTATTCCCTCGGTATCATGTGTGACGTCGGCAGTGCTGAGGTCGCCAACATAATACATAGGATTCTTCAGGTAGAGCCTGTTGCCAAATGATTTTATGCGCATCTTGATGAGCTTCGCCTCAGTAGTCTTCACGGTGATGGCATTCGTCTCGTAGTAGATAGGCGAGGCAATGCGCTGAATGTCGGCTATCGTGAAGCGATGGATGCCGCCGTCGGCCTCTGCTCTCAGTACCAGCCCCGGTAGTCCGCATAGTTTCCACGGACCAGCTGACGTAGGGATGTCCTCGTTGTAGCGCACCGTCCATTTACGTCCGTGCAACTGACATATAGCCGTCTTGCACAGGTAGCCGCCGACGGTCAGCGTGTCGTCGAGGAGCGTCCACTTGATGGTTTCCCTTTTCTCGCAAGTCTCGTAGGGAGTCGGCACGATGGCATCGCGCACCGTCACCCTGCCGTCGGGGTAGTTCGTCCACACCTCTGGCATGAAGCAGAACGATTCAGCCCTCAGCAGTGGCAGTTCGTCGGGTGTCAGGCAGTCGTAGCCCTCCGTATCCTCGCGGAACTTCCTGTAGGGATAGCTGCGCGTGCAGTGCTGTCCCACCTGCAGGCACAGCTTCATCCTGTCCGTCACCGCTGTGCCGTCCGCGTCCTGCGTCTGACACTCGTAGTCATAGACTGCCACGAGACTCGACGTGTCGATACTGTCCTGATGAATCTTGGCCGCAATCATCGCTGCCAGCATGGCATCCATGCCATCATCGTTCTGGGCCTGGGCTCCTATCGTCAGTGCAAGGGCCATCATTGTTACTAAATTTTTTTCATTTTGCTTAATGTTTTATGTTATTTCTTCTTAGCATCAAACTTGTAATTGAACGTGAGGGACACGTAATGGTGGAGGAACGAGGAGCCGCCCTCGGTACGGGTGGTGGCGGTGACATCGCTGTGGTAGCGGGTATCGCAGTTGAAGAGGTCTTTGGCATAGAGGATAAGGCTGGCCTTGTTCTTCAGGAACTTGTAGCTGATGCGGGCATTGCAAACGAAGCGATTGGTATTCATTGCATCTGACATATAGCCTCGGTCGAGGAAGAAGTCGGGGATGAACTGAAACTCCCAAGTTTTCAATTTGTAGCTAAAGGTGAATGAGGCCCGATAGTTATAGATGTTTTGTCGTGGCTGGGTGGGGTCGCTATTGGTGTAGCGGTGCCATGCAAAGTTCTGCATGAGGAACAGGAAAAGCGAGCCATTGCGATATTGCAGTCGCAGTTGGTCGGAGAAGTCGCTGCTGCGTTGGCGATTGTAGGTGATCCCCGTGGCATCATCCACCAGCGTCATAATTCCGTATGACTGGCCGTAACTCTCTGAGAGGCTGTTCCTGATGTGGAAGCCGCTGCCAAGGTCGCGCTCGTAGCTGAAGCTGGCCCCCCAACGCTCACCGCCACGCACATTCTGGTTCTGGGCACGGTAGGCTCCTGTTTGGGAATTGTAGTGGAGGATGGTGCCGATGGGGTTATAATTCTTGCTGTAATCCACGGAGAGATTCAATACCTGATTGGCGTGTGTGAGCATTGAAGAAAGGCCGACGCTTGCACTCAGCGTGTGGGAGGTTTTGAGGTCGGGATTGCCCATTGTGACGTAGAGCGGATTGGTGTCGTCGCGGTAGCCGATACAGTCGATGAGGTCGGGACGGTCGGACGTGTAGGATATGTAGCTGTTAAGATGGGTCTGCTTCTGTAGTCGGTAGGTCAGATCCAATTTAGGCGTGACAAGCAGAAGGTCACGACGGGCAAGCGTATCGAGACTTCCACGGCGATAGTCCGATTGCTCATGCCAATGAGTGAGGTCGAGCATAGGCTTGGCGCTGAATTTGCCTTGTGTCAGATTCGCTTCCAAACAGAGCGTGTTTTGCCAGGAGTCATCATCTCGCCGAAGGCTGTTGGCCGTGTCGAGCGTATCGGCACGATGGCGCTGCTCGTCGCGGAAGTTATTGTTGTAGGTGGTCTGCCAACTGGCCGTCGCAGACAGATTCTTGCCAAAAGCATGGCGGGCTTGTAAACTGGCATCAGCAGTGAGACGGTGGGTGGGAGCGTGATAGTGCTGGCGGTCGGTTTGCGTCGTGCCACTCTGGAAGTACTGATAGATGCCTGTCGATTCACCGTCTCTCTTCATGTTGTCGTATGTCAAGGATACTGACGCTCCGAATTCGGTCTTGCCGAGCAATGAGCCTAATCTGGCTTTGACATTTGTCGAAAAGCCTTCCTCTGTAGCTATTGAGTGGTAGTCGGAGGAGTTTGTCACGGCATCGGGGGTGGCCAGTTCATACGTCTGCTGTTTGTTTTCAGTCATGGTGCGCCCGCGATTGAAAGTGATGTTGGCATCAATATCCAGCTTTGTGTTCGTAGAGAGGTTGAAAAAGGAACCGATGTCAACGGGGATTTTCATGTCGTGCTGATAGTTGCTGCTTGTCTGGTCGGATTCGGTCACCGTAGTGCCAGACAGAAAATTCTGGCGGTTTTCCCAACTCTCTCTCCGTTCGTCGGTGTGGCTGGCTCCACCGCTGATGCTCCAGTTGTTCGGCCTATCGACCTTGAACGCGGGTTTCCAAAGATGGCTGTAGCCCACTGCTCCCATTTGCTGACGAATAGGAGTGCTGCTTCCGTTTGTGCTTGAACCATTTATCGTCATCGCGTCTATTTTCGTCGGGTCGTCAGCCACACGACCATACAGCATCAGCGGGTCGGTCTCGCTCAGACGCATGGCTCGCAGGTGGGCTGCGTAGTTCTTGCTCGTAAGCCCCTTCAGTTCCGCATCGCCATAGATTTTGTCCATGAATCCTGGCTTGATGGTCACGTCGAGCACGTGCTCCTCCTTGCCGTCAGCCACACCCGTCTGTTGCTCGAAGTCGCTTTTCTTGTCGTAGGCCTTGATGTCTTTTACGGCCTCTACGGGCAGCAAGTTCGTCAGCAAGGCTTCGCTGAACGCTTGCTGTCCGTTCATCATCAATTTCAGCGGTTCACCGTTCCAGAGCAGTTTGCCGTTATTGATGCTCACACCCGGCAGTTGTTCTATCAGTTCCAACAACCGTGCGCCATCTTGTGTTTTGAATGCACTGGGGTTGAATACCACCGTGTCGCCTCGCATATAGAAACGACGGGCACGGCCTTCCACGGTCACTTCGCTCAGCAGGTGTTCGTCCATCTTCAGGCGGAAGTCGTCAATTGTCACCGTGTCGCGGTCATTGTTGCCCATCCGCTGCACTGTCTGGCTGTGATAGCCGAAATAACTCGCGGTGATGGTCAGTTTCGACATTTCCATCTCGCAGGCACGCTGAAACCTGCCTACCGAGTCGGTTCTGATCGTAGTTTGGAGTACGTCGCCCCATCTGGTGTCCTTCTCGATAAACACTACTTCCGCTCCTTCCAGCGGTTCGCCTGTATCGGCATCTAATACTCGGCCTTTGATTACATCGGCCTGCGCAGTAACTGCACCCAAAATGAGAGCGAGGATGATGATGAGTTGTCTTTTGTTCATTACTTTGCTTATATTACGAATTTCTGGGTACAAAGTTCGTCATAAAAAAGCAGTTAGGCTAGAAATTTCCATTCCACTTCGTTTCATTTCGCAAAGAAATTGGCACGTTTTCCCTTTATTTATCGATAATTGCGTAACTTTGTACCTGATTTAAGATGAAACAAGCCAAAAGACATGAATAAGATTCTGATGATTTTGATGGTAACTGCATTTGTCTCCTGTGGGGATAGTGATGCACTGAAGACGATTGAACGCATAAAGGGCATTGGCGACAATGACCCTGAACAGGCTATGTTGATGCTTGACTCCATCCGGGGCAACATGAAGCATGAGTCGGAATACGTGCAGATGAGATTTGCCCTGCTCGATATTCGATTGAAGGATAAGGCAGACATTGTGGCAACATCCGACAGTGTGGCGAAGGTCTTAACCCGTTATTTCGACAAGCACGGGAAGGGGAATGATATGCAGGAGGCACATTTCTATGCGGGAAGCGTGTATCGTGACCTGCAAGATACGCCCAGTAGCTTAAGTCATTTTCTTAAAGCTGAAGAGATAGCAACAAACAGCCATGACCACGATGAGATAATGTTGAGGAACACTTACTCTAATTTGTGGTATCTGTTATATAATGTGCAGGACTATCAGAACGCCCACATATATGCACTGAAAGAGTATCGGCAATCAAAGAAGATAGGAAAAACGGAGTTGACTTGCCTGATGCATCTGGGTATGACATTGGAGGTTCTTGACAGTCTGGAGCAGGCACATAGGGTCTTTGTAGAGACGCTCGATACAATTGTTGCTAATTCCAAACTAAAGGAGGACACCGAGATTCTATGTTCGCTGCTTTTCCATTTTGCTTACCTGAATGACAGCGTGAATGCCACGAAGTGTCTGTCGATGGTGGAGCAGCAAAAAGTGCCAGATGAGTATGACGGCAAATTGGCTGCCTACGCTGAGTATTACGAATTGATGGGAAAAACAGATGATGCTATTCGTGCCCATAAGCGGATATTGGAAAACGGTACAGACCTCTTTCGGATGTATGACGCTGCAAAAGCACTCTTTCACATCTATCATGAGAAAAGAAATTTGACTGAAGCAGACAAATTTGCTGATTTGTACATTCAAATAAGCGACTCCATAGACCTGGGTAAACGGCAGGAACTGGCTGCGACGGTAAACAACCAGTATAAGTATCAGCGAGACGTGGAGGAAGAACGTCGCATCATGGAGGTAGCACAACGAAGTCGCAATATGGCGTGGGCGGCAATCGTACTTGCTATCTGTGCAGTGCTTGGCGGGGCGGTCTACTATCAGCGGCGGAGAAACAAGCATCTGGAGGAAGTGCTGAATCTTTCGAACGAACTGACCGATACGAAGGCAGAGCGTGACAAGATAAAAGACAGACTACAAGACATCAATGCGGAGATAGACGACTATCGAGACGAAATCAAGCACAAGGAACAACTGCTGGAGGAGAAATTGGAGGAGAACAAACGGTTTATTGCCTTGTTGCATAAGTCCGAACTGGAAGAACGAGCCGAGGACGTTATTGAGGCTATCCGCCAAGCCTCGTATGGCAAACACCGTATGTCGAAAAGCGACTGGCAGCGTTTCTTCCATGCCGTTGACGAGTTGCAGCCCGACCTGACGGAACGATTAGCCCGACATCTTGGCAAATTCACAGAGCAACAGCAACAAGTCTGCTACCTGATGCGTATCGGCCTGACCAATTCACAAATCCATAACATGACAAACCTTTCTCGCGCCACCGTCTGGCGCTGGGTGAAAAAGTACAATTGGGTAATAACAAATTAGTCTTTTTAAGACTATATTTGATGTACTACATGCATGTTCCATCATGCAAAAAGTCCCTCGCGCTCCATCTGATCATCCTTGCAGTAAGACACCACCTCACCCTCACGCTCGCAAAACTCCCGCAATATCTGCAAATTCAAGCGGTTATTATTGAATTTCTGTTCCATCTATTTGAAATTATACCATGTTATATTTGTCGTTCTGACTGAGGTCTATGCACTCAAATCATTTTGTATTTTATACACACGCCTTGATTCTGCTGAATATCGGACAACATTCTTAGTTCTAATTCGGCTGGCAAATTTACAAATTATTGTGTGATATTGTTCGCTTTGCCTATCCCTTTTTTATATATTATTAGGTGAAATTTGTTTGTTTTGAGGAATGATATAAAGACTACTATAATCAGATGAAATCGGAGTTTATTCAGGAGATTATTGAGCGCACTATGTCCGTGTAGTCCTTTCCCGACAAAACTACAAATTGCAGCGTTATTATGTATAATATCGCGTTCTGAAACGCCATTTTCTGTAAAATATCGTATTCTGATACTATGTTTTTATGTAAAATATCGCGTTTTACGTTTTTTCTTCGTATCTTTGCACCCAAAATATCATCGTTATGGTTGACAAAAGGACATTGGAATTCATCCTCACTGACCAGCAGGAGGAAATGGAAGGCAGAGCTGAAGAGGCATTATGCCAGCGGCGTGAAGAGAGTCTGATTGACTTTAAAAGCACTCAGGCACAGGTTGTCATTGGTGTCAGGCGAAGCGGTAAGTCAACGCTTTGCTATCAGGCTATGCACAATCACAGCCTGAAATTTGCATACGCTGACTTCGATGATGAACGGTTGGTTGACCTCAAGGCAGACCAGCTGAACGACGTGCTGGAGATTCTGTATAAGATATACGGCGACTTTCAATATCTTTTCCTGGATGAGATACAGAATGTCGTGGGATGGCATCTGTTCGTCAATCGTATGCTGAGAAAGAAGATGCACGTTATCATCACAGGCTCCAATGCCAAACTGCTCAGCGGCGAGTTGGCCACGCACCTCTCTGGTCGCAATAAGGAAATATCACTTTATCCTTTCTCTTTCAGGGAGTTCTGCACAATGAAGGTGGTGGATACAGAGCGTCGCACCACGAAGGCAGAGGCATTCCGCAGGGCGGCTTTCGACGAGTATCTGAAGCAGGGCGGCTTCCCTGAGTTACTGATGATAGACGACAACAGAAATTACGTGAGTTCATTGGTGGACAACATTCTGAAACGCGACATCGAGCAGAGATACAAGATTGCCTACAAGGCTGCATTTGAGAACCTTGCCCATCACCTCCTGAACGTATCGCCTGCCATTGTCGTCACTACTGACCTGGCTGATCTGTTCCATTTCAAGTCGGAGCATACGGCCAAGAACTACGTGAAATACTTGAAGGAAGCCTATATGCTGGTGGGCATTCAGAAGTATTCGCAAAAGAGCAAGCAACGCTCTGTCCAGGAAAAGGTCTATGCCGTTGACGTGGCCATGATGGACCAACGCGAGAATGCCTTTGCGGGCGAGAACCTTGGTCATCGGCTGGAGACCATTGTAGCCATTCACCTTGTCAGGAAATGCAAGTCGGAGGGATTGGATGTCTATTACCTGAACGACCGTTCGGGCGAGTGCGACTTTGTGGTCTGCAAAGGTAATCAGGTCATACAAGCCATACAGGTGTCATACGATATTTCTGCTGAAAATACTTACAAGCGTGAGAAGAATGGCCTACTGCTTGCCGCCAGACAGACCAAATGCGAAAATCTGTTGCTACTCACTGACCATGAGAGCGGCGAAATAGAGGAGGATGGGCACAAGATGAAGATTCAGCCCGTGTATGAATGGAGTTTGGAACTCGGAGTGTAGTCACCTGAATTTTAAGAAAGCAGTGCAATAGCCAAATATGTCAGGGGACAGATACTGACACATGTGGGGGATACATGCCCCCTGGGCAAATGCTTAGCTCACCTTGCTCTTTGAATGATTCCTCGGTCTATGCCTGTTAGGCGTTGAAGCTGACGGACGGATGCTCCAAGTTCCTTAAGCTGAATGAATGCCTGCCACTGGGCTTCTCTATCGAGCTTTTGGAATTCGCTGCTATTGGAAACGCCTGCGATTCTAACAATCTGTTGCCAAGCCTGATCATACGAAAGCCTGAGACGAGGTTGCTCTAAATCGATTATCAAGGAAGTTGGCAACATTAGGTAGAGGGTAGTTAACCCATTCATTGAAATCATTGAATGGAATATGGTTTAATACTGTTTGAGTATTACAAATCTGAAAGACGGGTTCAACAGAACCATCGTATTCACACCAGGAGCTATACTCATAGCCCTTGATCTGAGTAACAATAGACATATGCACCTGCAATTCTCTTGATGGTATCACCAACTTTCTCATCACGCTCACGAATGAGCAGATGAAAGTGGTTTGACATCAAGCAGTAAGCGTAATAGATGCAGTTAGTGCCACAGTGGTTACCCTCATCATCATACTGAGTACGCATCCTGTCGAGGATATTGATGAACTGATAGTAGTCCTCTGGTTCCTCTAAGATGTTGACTTCGTCTTCCTCCTTCTCGCTCGGGATAGCTCAAGCGAGTTTGGCTCTCCGCTCGCTCGTGCGTCGGTTCTGGTGGTTGATGCCTCGCATCATCACATGAAATATCTCAGTTCCTGATGTTACTCTTGGTTGCCTGGGCATGAATGAATGTGTTGAAACTATGATATATAACGCTGAAGAGGCGGGAATATTGTGAAAATGAGGATATGAAGCAGGAAGAGAGGTGAAATACTAGTGGTTCATATTGAATGGCTACTTCTTATGGTGCATAATCAGCTCCTGTGACTCTGGATGGAGTTGCAGGGGCGAATTGTTTATAACGGTTTTTGCGATGATTGAAGAGGACGGAAAGGGATGGCATGAGAGATTATGTTTAAAAAATGCATAAGATTGAAGAAAAAAATAGAAATATTTCACTATCTTTGTGCCTTGAAAGGCAAGAAGTCGGGCGGCACCGACATTGCATCGATATTGAAATGTTGAAGTCATAAAGCGACTGAAGACCAGAGTGATATGATGACGACGAAAGAATTAGATGATAGCATGGGACGCGACACAACGATGTGTGGTGACCCCAAGACGTAGTTTCCGATGAGGGTGACGTATCAGCGAGAGATGAAGGTAAAGGCGGAGCTGGACCGGCTGGGAATAGAGAACTTTGTGCCGATGAGGTATAAGGTGGTGGAATCGCAGAATGACGGGGATATGGAACTGCGGAGGGTGCTGGTGCCTGCTATCAGTAACCTGATTTTTGTGCGGTCGACACAGAATCGGGTGAGCGAGCTGAAGAGGAGGAACGAGGTGCTGAAGCCGCTGAGGTATATGATGGACCATACGGCCGTTGGTGAACACACCATTATGACAGTGGCGGATAGGAAGATGGAGAACTTTATGCGGGTGGCTTCGCGGACTGACGACAGCGTGATGTTTCTGGACAACGAGACGGTCATAGGGAAGGAAGGCAAGCGCGTGGAGATTATGGGCGGCGTGTTTGAGGGCGTGACGGGCGTGATCAGGAGAGTGAAGAGGTGTAAGAGGGTAATAGTGGAGATAGAATGTGTGGCGAGCGTGGCGATTGCGTATGTGTCGGCGGGGATGCTGAAGGAGATTGGTTAGATGGTTATGGGTTATAGACGTGGAAATGGCTAAAATGAACGAAATATTTGTTGGCGTAAAAGAAATCGGTTATATTGAGACACAAATATCGAAATTGTGTGAAAAGTATAACAGCAGGAATGGTGTTGACTATATCCAGCAAAGAGCTCTGTTTAGAAATTATTGTCATGATACAATCACCGTTTTCGAAGATTGCTTTGAAACGTCAATGTTGGGCATGCAACGTTGTGTGAATAAGGTAAAAGCATATCAAACCAAAGATGATTTGGATATAAGAATTGCAACGCTTGATATCGTGGATATGCTTTGTGAGCTAAAGGATATCGCAAGAACAATGGTACCTATCAAAGATTTGCCATCATGTAAGAAACTGACAGAATTGTCGGCTGAAAACATCGTATCTAAAGCCAAAGACTTAGTGAAGAACGATTTTGTTAAGGCTGCTGTTGGAGTGTATCTTCTTGGTTCTAAGGTAAATGATGTAGTTACGATTGGAGATGTGAAAGGCTACTATAGTGAACGTTTGGCTCAATTGAATAGTGAGATACGAACAAAGGGCAAGTTGATAAGTCCTATCGAACAATTCTTACTGGATAAATTCAATGCGGAGATTGGTTATTGCAATATTGCCTTGCTTAAAGCGGGAATAGGTGCTGCAGAAGAATTGAAAGGGTTGGTAGAGATTGGGAAGAAGCATATTGAAAAGTATGAGAAAGAATATAGGAGTACAGCTTGCTCTGAGCGGGTGTGCTTATAGATAATGTGGGGTATGTGTAGAGTTTGTGCCGAGGTGGGGAAGGAACCACAGGGTGGAGGTGCGGAATAATGGATTTATGGTTGGATAAAGAGATTGTTGCAGGGGTATGGCTGATGAGGCTGTGCCTCTTTGTGGTTATGAAGGCCGCGATGGTGTCGCAGCATACGAGGACAAGATTATCAACGAAGGAACAAAAATCATAAGACTTATTACTGACTATATGTTTAAAATACTAGGCATTAAAATCTTGGAGGGATGTTATGAGAGTGTTCATAAGGTCCTAAAAGTGGGTGAAACATACCTTCTCTTTGACTATTACCAAGATGATAATGGCAATGAGAATACGTTGAAGTGTGCAGATTCGGAACGTGGCATAGAAAACGGACTGTATAACGTGACATGCGATAATGGAAGAGAAATCGCGGTTACTGTTACGGGTGTGGTGGGCCAAAACGGAGATGGAAAAAGTACATTTGTAGAGGTGGCGTTACGACTGTTGAATAACTTTGCATACGCCTTTGGTTTCCTTACAGACCAAGAGTCGCTACACTATAACATAGGCGTAGCTGGAATATTGTATTATGAATTGGATGGGCATATCTATGCGATTAGATGTGAAGGAGGAGAAAAAGCTTTTGATACAAACGGGATCCCGAATATATCGTGCTATAAGGATGGTGAGAAGATAGGGGATATAGATATGAGAGAAGATGATATCACAAAGAAACAGAAACTGAAGGAACTGCACTTGGAGGAACTGTTTTATACGATGGTGATAAACTATTCGCTCTATGCCTATAACTCACTCACGATGATGAATGAAACGAAAGACGGTGGCAGTTGGATAGATGAATTGTTCCATAAGAATGATTCGTATCAAACACCTGTAGTACTGAATCCCATGCGTACAAAGGGAAATATTGATGTGAACAATGAAGAACATCTGTCGTATCAACGCCTGTTGAGTTTATACACTATTTCTGGTGATAACGAGAAAGAGCGGAAGATAAAAGAGCATGAAACGGCCATAGGTTTTGCTTTTTATCAGGAGAAAGAGTCGAAGTTTGTTAATAAAACGATAGAGGCATTCTTTTCTGAACATTACAGAGATGATTATTCATGGCAGAGTGTGGATTTATATTTTGTACCATTGGCGGGTGCTAAGGATGAGTATCAAGAGCAGAAAAAAGCACTTAGTAATCACTTTATGGACTTCTGGAGGGAGTTTGATGGACTATATAAGAGAAATGGAAAACTCTTGACATTGGTAGGGGACGCGCTTGCAAAAGACTGGATGAATCGTAGTAGCGAAACAGACTTTAATAAGTATGCGACCAAGTTGACCGATCATCAGCTATATTACAAATTAAGCGACCTTAAGCCATATCAGGCAGGAATAGATAAGTTCTTGAAGAGCGAACCATTCAAGACCATGAACTATGCAGAGTTTTATCGCATGGTAAGGGTTATGAAACTATGGGATATGATGCAGGAAAAGTGCGTAGAGATAGATTGTGACCTGAATGAAGCCATTGAGAATAGAAAACAACCGCTATATGCGGCCAAGTTGTATGTGCTGTATAAGGTGATGGAAATTATGAACACCTATACCCCCTATAGGGATCATAGCTACATTGAGGATAGGACCTTTGAAATGTTGGTAAACCCTATATCAAAGAACATTAGCTTTAATAGAATGAAGGGTGATTTGCAAGAGATACTTGAAAAAGATGACTATACAACCTTAAAGTTGAGGCAGGCACTGAACTACATCAGAAATTATCAGGAGGTAAATAAATACTATCAGGCAAGCCCTGCAAAAGAGAGCATACCTAAGTATGAGGCGAAGGCCGAGAATACGTATTACGTCGCATTCAAGGATTTGAAGAAGTTGCTGACGGAGTACAAAGGCTATGACGGTGTGAGTAAGATTATGAGTCTACTGCCGCCACCAATATTTATCGGAGATATTATTATCAGATATCAGGATGAGAAAGAAGAAAAATATCATGATATGGCTTCAATGAGTTCTGGAGAAAGGCAACGACTAAACTCCGTGGGCTCGTTTATCTATCATCTTCGAAATCTTGATGCAGAACAGACAGATGACGGTAAAATCCAGTATAAGAACTTGTTTGTTGTGTTCGAAGAAGTGGAGCTTTATTTCCACCCAGAATATCAGAAAGGTTATATCAATAGTCTGCTGAAACAGATTAGGCAGTCGAATTTGGAGAATGTGAAAAGTATATCTCTGCTGTTTGTGACACATTCACCTTTTATACTGAGCGATGTGATAAAGAGCAATATCCTGTATTTAAAAGATGGAAAAGATGCAAGAACAAACATGAAGGTACAGACGTTTGCATCGAATATTAACGAGTTACTTGCAGAGAGCTTTTTCTTGGATGGAGGGTTTGTTGGGAAGTTTGCCAGCGAGGTGATTAATGATTTGGTTCAATATCTCTTGGGTAATTCAAGCAAACGCCAGTGGAACATGAGATCGGCAGACCAACTGATAGAACTGGTAGGTGACGATGTTGTGAAAATGCAACTACGCAAACTGTTTGCGCAAAAATATGGTAGGGAAAGTCAGGGCTATAAGGCTTGGTTGAAGAAAGAATATGAAAGGTTGGGACTGGACAAGGAAAACTGATGAGGAGAATACTGATTGATAAAAGAATAAAAGACCTGGCTGCCGACTACGTGAAAGATATACAAACCGTAGTGGGAGATGTTGAGGCTTGTTTGCGGAACTTGACTGAAGAGCTAAAAAAGCAAACAACTAAGATTTATGTCTGTACAGTTGACAATGTGAATCGTTATAAGGGTGATGAATACCAAAGTGTATCGAAGTATGTTGGCAAGATAGCTGGCCACTATGATGAAATCAACAATCTATTGCCATCGCAATATGATGGTGTGATGAGCGAGATTGATGGAGAGTTGGGAACAATAAAGGTAGATGAAGTATTAGTAAAACTGAGAGGAAAGGAAAAGCAACCATTATATGAATTGATAGTAGATATAATGGGATATAACAAGGTTAGAAAAGAAGTACTGCCCCAATATGTTAATAAACTGGAGATAAAGACTTGTGTTTATTGCAACGCCCAATTTGCGATTACGACGCTCATAGAAGATGTACGTGAAAAGATAATGTTAACGTGAGTTCGACGAATTCAGAATAGTGTGAGTTGTGTGTCTATGGCTTTTTCGCAAGCGATGCTTGGTTTCTTTGGAAAGAAACAATACGCTGCTAAGGCTCCAAGCATATTGACGATGAAGT
>Ga0247611_10002095_pt1 | contig 33592 bp, 26 predicted proteins | sample 177DNAGHGhighgp2_FD_192422 | JGI IMG/M metagenome (GOLD analysis project Ga0247611, IMG submission 192422) | Sheep rumen microbial communities from Palmerston North, Manawatu-Wanganui, New Zealand - 1770 DNA GHGhigh gp2 | ecosystem: Host-associated > Mammals > Digestive system > Stomach > Rumen... | reverse complement strand
AAAAATTATCACAAAAAATTTGCATATGTGCAATTTTTGTAGTAATTTTGCACGTTTTTATAAGAATTATAACAATTATGGATATTCTGGAACGCATGTTGGCACGTGCTAAAGCCAATCCTCAACGTATCGTATTGCCCGAAGGCGACGAACCCCGGACACTTGAAGCAGCAGAAATACTGCTGCGCGACAAAGTAGCAAAACTCATCCTAATCGGTAATCCCGCCACGATTCAACAAATGGCATCCGAAAAAGGCTTCAAACACATCAACGAAGCAACTATCATCGACCCAAAGAACAATCCTGATTTGGCAAAGTATGCCTCGTTGCTATATGACCTGCGCAAAGCCAAAGGTATGACCGAAGAGGAAGCTGCCAAGAAAGCACAAGACCCGCTATACTTGGGCTGTCTGATGATTAAAGCCGGCGATGCAGACGGCGAACTTGCCGGTGCACGCGGCACGACAGCCGATACGATTCGCCCTGCATTCCAGATTCTAAAGACCAAACCCGGTGTGGGCATCGTAAGCGGTGCATTCCTTATGATTACTCCTGCCAAACAATTAGGAGACAATGGCATCTTGGTGTTCGCGGACTGCGCTGTCAATCCGTGTCCCGATGCTCGCGAATTGGCGCAAATAGCCGTTTCTACGGCAGATACGGCACGCTCACTTGCCGGAATAGAACCGAAAGTGGCGATGTTGTCTTTCTCAACCAAAGGTAGCGCAAAGCACGAATTGATAGACAAAGTGACGGAAGCGACGAAGATTGCCAAAGAGTTGGCTCCGGAATTGGCTATTGATGGCGAGTTGCAGGCAGATGCCGCACTTATCCCGTCCGTAGCGGAAAAGAAAGCACCCGGATCGTGTGTAGCCGGCAAAGCGAATGTGCTTGTGTTCCCTGATTTGCAAGCGGGAAATATCGGCTATAAGTTAGTCGAGCGTTTCTCCGGTGCAGATGCCATCGGACCGATTTTGCAAGGCATTGCCGCTCCGGTGAACGACCTCAGCCGCGGATGCAAAGTACAAGACATCGTGCAAATGGTAATCATTACCGCAAATCAAGCGATTAAAGATTAAAGTTGAAAGTTTTATAGTTTAAAGTTATTATACCATGAAGATTTTAGTTCTCAATTGTGGCTCGTCCTCAATCAAGTACGCTCTCTACGATATGGAGAGTCAGACATTAATGGCTTCCGGTGGCGCGGAGCGCGTTGGTATGGAAGGCTCGTTCGTGAAAATCAAATATCCGGGCGAGAAACGGAATGTGATGCACGATATTCCAGAACACACGGAAGGCGTGAAGTTTATCTTCAGCCTGTTGACCGACCCGAAAGAAGGCGTTATCAAGTCTTTGAGCGAGATAGATGCAGTTGGACATCGTATGGTTCACGGCGGCGAGAAGTTCGCAGAATCCGTAGTGATTAACAACCGTGTTTTGCGCGCGTTCCAAGCAGTAAGCGATTTGGCACCGCTTCATAACCCCGCAAACCTAAAAGGAATCCGCGCGGTTCAAGAACTGATGCCGGGTTTACCGCAAGTGGGCGTGTTCGATACAGCTTTCCATCAGACGATGCCCTCTTACGCGTATATGTACGCGATTCCGCATGAGATGTACGACCGCTACGGTGTGCGTCGCTACGGTTTCCACGGCACCAGCCATCGTTATGTGAGCCAGCGTGTGTGCGAGTTCCTCGGCGTTGATATCAATAAAGTGAAAATCATCAGCTGCCACATCGGAAACGGCGCATCTATTGCAGCTATCAAACGCGGCAAATGTATCGATACAACAATGGGTCTGACTCCGTTGGAAGGACTGATGATGGGTACCCGTTCGGGCGATTTGGACGGCGGCGCAATTACTTATCTCCAGAAAAAACTGCATCTCGGACCGGATGAGATGTCCGATTTCCTCAATAAGAAATGCGGTATGGCTGGCGTAACGGGCATATCTTCCGATATGCGTGAGATTGAAGCTGCTTGCGCAGAAGGGAACCGTCAAGCACAGTTGGGATTGGATATGTACAACTACCGTATCAAGAAGTACATCGGCGCTTATGCTGCTGCGATGAACGGTCTTGATATCATCGTTTTCACAGCCGGAGTGGGAGAGAACCAAGCCGGTGTGCGTTCCGATTCGCTGAAAGGAATGGGATGGATGGGCGTAGAGATAGACGAGGAACTGAACGCCAAAACACGTGGCGAGGAAATCGTAATCTCAACCCCAAATAGCCGCGTCAAAGTGTGTGTAATCCCAACGGATGAAGAGTTAATGATTGCAAGAGACACCTTAGCACTCATCTCATGAGAACAATAATCTATCAACTATTTCCGCGTACCTTTACCAACTATAACGAAACGCGGAAACCCAATGGCAGTCTCGAGGAAAACGGCTGCGGAAAGTTCGCCGATATAACGCCTAAAGCGCTGAAAGCGATTCAAGATCTCGGTGCAACACATATCTGGTACACCGGCGTTATCCGGCATGCTACAGCACAGTATAATCACCCCGAGATAACCAAAGGTAAAGCCGGTAGCCCTTACGCGATAACGGATTACTATGATGTGGATCCGGATTTGGCGACAGAAGAGTCCAAACGTATGGCAGAGTTTGAGGCACTGATCAGACGTACGCACAAACAGGGACTAAAGGTGATTATTGACTTTGTGCCGAATCATGTGTCACGCGAATATAAATCAGTCTGCAAACCTAAAGGTTTCAAGGACTTGGGCGAAGACGATAATCCCGATTGGGCATTCTCCCCGCTGAATAACTTCTATTATTTGCCAGGCGAGGCATTTGCCCCATCGTTTGATATCGGTGACTATTACGAGTATCCAGCCAAAGTGACGGGCAACGACTGCTTTACATCGCATCCCGGGAAAGACGATTGGTATGAGACGGTGAAATTGAACTACGGCGTTTTCTATCAAGGTGGCGGAGAAAAACAATTCAATCCTATCCCGTCCACTTGGCTCAAGATGATGTATATTCTTCATTATTGGGCGCGCAAAGGCGTTGATGCTTTCCGGGTGGATATGGCGGAAATGGTACCTGTAGAGTTCTGGAGATGGGTGATACCGTATGTGCACACTTTTTTCCCAGCAGTGGAGTTTATAGGCGAAGTATATAACCCGCTTCTGTACCGCGACTATATTGCTGCCGGATTCAACTACCTTTATGACAAAGTCGGCATGTATGATTACCTGCGCGGTGTGACCACAAAAGCTTGGTCAGCCGAAGGAATCTCTCACTATTGGCAGGCAGTGGATGATATACGCGACCATATGTTGTACTTCCTTGAAAATCATGACGAGCAACGTATCGCCAGCGGTTTCTTCTGTGGTAGCGGACGCTGCGCAGAACCTGCAATGACAATCGCTGCAACCCTCGGACGAAATCCGGTGCTTATCTGGGCAGGACAGGAACTCGGCGAAAAAGGCATGGACTTGGAAGGCTTCTCAGGCGTGGACGGAAGGACCTCTATCTTTGATTATTGGGGCGTGAAATCCTTGCAAGCATGGGCAAATCATGGGAAGTTTGACGGTAAACACTTGAGCGATGACCAAAAGACATTACGTAAGTTCTATCAGCGCTTACTATGCCTTGCACGAGACAATAAAGCGTTGAGCGAGGGATTGATGTATGACTTGGAATACGCTCAAGGAGAAGGCTTTGACAGGCATGAACAATTTGCTTTCCTGCGCAAAGCAGATGAACAGTTATTGCTTGTCGTGGTGAACTTTGACGATAAAACGCGCGATATCGATGTGACAATACCGGAAGATGCGTTTAACTATCTCAAACAGGAACAGCTCGAGACAGCCAAATTGACGAATCTAATGACGGATGAACAATTGGTTATTGCCGGTGTGAAAGGTAAAAAACAAAAGACACAGCCATTCAAAGCAAGTATGCCGGTACACATTCATTTGGACGCTTGGACCGGAGCCATCTTCCTTGTAGAAAATGCCGAAAAGAAAAAGAAGAAAAGATGATCAATTATCTTCGGTTGGTGCGTTGGAGCAATCTGCTCTTCCTCGCGATTTTGATATGGGCACTTGAGAAATGGGTCTGCGTGCCGATTCTCGATGTTGCCTATTTCGGGGAAGTGCTGCCGTGGTGGATGCTGGTATTACTTATCGAAGCCGTTGTGTGTACAGCCGCAGCGGGCTATGTAGTCAATGATTACTTCGATGTGAAGATTGACCGCATCAATCGGCCGGAACAACTGATTGTAACGCAAAGCATCAGCAAAGATAGTGCGATGCTACTATACCGGATCTTGGCAGTAATCGGTGCTTTGTCCGGATTGGCTGTGGCATGGTTTGCGCGCAGTTGGTATATTGCAACGATTTTTCTTTTTGTCCCGGGACTGCTGTGGTTCTATTCCTCCAGCTATAAGCGGCAGTTCTTGCTTGGTAATATTATTATTGCTTTCGCATCGGCACTGCCGCCGCTTTTGGTGGGATTGACAAACGCGGCTTGGCTGCAATGTCATTATCCGCAAGTAATGCCTTTTGTCACAACCGGCCGCGAAGTGATACTATGGACCAGCGGCTTTGCGCTCTTTGCGTTTCTGATGACTTGGATTCGTGAAGGCGTCAAAGATCTGCAGGACCAAAATGGAGACCGGGAGTTGGAGTGTCATACGATGCCCATCGTTTTAGGCGAACAATGGACAAAAATTGTACTGACCTTGCTCATTTTGCTCACGGCAGGACTAATGGTGTATTTTTGGTACGCCATATTGCCAATGCCGCATACATGGGGAAGTCTGTCCACACGATATTTGGTGTTCGGGTTACTTATTCCGTTAGCCTGCGAAGTATGGCTGTTGTGGGCGGCAAAGATTGCCTCAGATTATAAGCACGCACAGTTGTTGATGAAGTTTATTATGTTTTTGGGTGTGCTCTTTTCATTTGTTATTGAACGTTCATTATAGTTATGTTGTACAATTTAATTCTTGGTTCTCAATCCCCTCGCCGCCGCGAATTAATGGCAGGATTGGATATTCCATTTCGCGTAGTTGATATTGAATCGAGCGAATCGTTTCCGTCTGATTTGACTTGTGGTGATATTCCTTTATATATATCGCGCGAGAAAGCCCAAGCGTATCTACCTCAATTAGAACCTGAGGAACTGTTGATTACTGCCGATACGATTGTCTGGATAAACGGAAGAATGTTGGGCAAACCAAAAGACCTGAATGATGCACGGCGGATGTTGCATATGCTTTCAGGGCGGACACACCAAGTCTATACCGGTGTCACATTTACCTATCTTAACAACCGCAAGCCTATGATGGAGTCAATTCTGGATTGCACAGACGTGACATTTCGTGGATTGTCGGATCAAGAGATAGATTACTACATAGAAAAATATAAGCCCCTCGACAAAGCGGGGGCTTATGGGGTACAAGAGTACATTGGTTATATCGGTGTCAGCCGAATGACAGGCTCGTACTTCAATGTAATGGGATTTCCTGTTAGCGCTGTGTACGAGGTGCTCAAACAATTTGGCTTTTAGAATAGACTCAATTGGTCATCCACCGGTTTGCTGCTTTCCGGCATATCCGGATTGGTGATAATCAGCGGAACGTCCATTGCGGAGGGTTCCGCTTTTTCAGAGTTATCTTTAACTTCTTCCTGTTCTATCGGCTGAGATACTTCAGGTTCCGGCTCCTCAGATAGCTGTTCTCCTGACTCCGAATCTTCTGATTCAGGTTCTTCTGGATCCGGTTCCGGTTCAGGGGTGATATCCACAATAGAGGTGATGTCTAAGGTACTGATACGTTTGCCTTTTGCCTTTGGTGATTTAGGCTCAATAAACTCAGCCATTACCAAATCGAGAGGTTCACGGAATTCGTCCTTAAATGTAACACGGAAAATTGCTTCCTCACGGTCACTGAGTACCACCATCTTCGAGTCAAGATTATCTCCAAGACAATTCTGAACTTTCATCGTTGCATCAAATTGGAACCGTTTGGCATAGAAATATCCCAATTCGGCATTCCACAACGCTAACGACCAAACTTTATCCGGATCAAACTTTTCAATCCGTAGCCATCCCTGCTCAAAGTGAGCCGTCTCTTCGAAAGTGTTAAGGAAATAGTCTCCGTTAGGCATCACTACTAAAATACGGTCTTCGTCTTGGAATTCTCCCAGATAGGTTCCTTGCCCGTCATAGTTGATGCGTAGTACGTCTTCGTCAAACCACACTTTGCGTCCACCCAGCGTAGAGTGCCCTTTCTGCTTGAGCGAAATCGACTTCACATCGTATTTCGTCAGCACATTTCCTCGTGCGCTGCGGCTCTTGACTGCCAATTCGCTAAGATCCTTGCAGACTTCTAATTTCTTAAGGTGTAGTTGTGGCTTCAATGCAACGCGAATCACCTCTGCTTCGCCATTAGGATTGGCGGTGAAGTACACTACTTTGCTGCCCGGCTTGCCTTGTGTAAGGTCGTATTCTTTGTCGCGGGCGACACCGGTCACAAAGAAACGTTTCATGAAATAGACCCCGTTGCGACCGTCGCGGTATACCACATTATATATCGTGCGGGTGTCATTTTTCTTGAATATATCAACATGCAGAATGTCGGTCCCGATAAATATCTTGTCTGCTACTTTGACAATCTTATACTTTCCGTCTTTGTGGAAAACAATAATATCGTCAAGGTCAGAGCAGTTGCATAAGTATTCATCTCGCTTAAGTCCTGTCCCGATGAATCCCTCTTCACGGTTGATATATAGTTTCTCGTTGGCTTCTACAACCGTCTTGACATTGATGCTGGCGAAGTTACGTACCTCTGTCTTGCGCGGATATTTGTCACCATATTTTGCCTTCAGCGATTCGAACCACTGAATCGTATAGTCAGTTAGATGATTGAGGTTTTTTATGGCCTCTTTGATACGCTTGTCAAGGTCTTTCATCAATTCATCCGCTTTCTTTGAGTCAAACTTTGTGATACGAATCATTCGAATCTCAAACAGTTTTTCGATGTCTTCACGTTTGACTTCGCGAATCAATTTTGCTTTCCAAGGTGCTAAAGCCTCATCCACAAATGCAATCAATTTCTCCTTGTCGGCAGCGTTTTCGTAACCGGGCTCTTTGTAAATGCGGTTCTCAATAAAGATTTTCTCTAATGATGTGTAGAAATATTGCTCTTCCAGTTCGGATTTCAATATCTCTAATTCCCATTTTAGCAGCGCCTTGGTGTTATCTACTGACATTTTCAGCAGGTTGCTGACGTTAGTGAAGATAGGTTTCTTATTCTCAATCACGCAGCAGTTAGGCGAGATACTTACCTCGCAATCTGTAAATGCGTAAAGAGCGTCTATCGTCTTGTCCGATGAACTGCCGGGTGCCAATTGAACGACTATGCGTGCTTCTTCGGCGGTAAAGTCATCTACTTTGCGAATCTTTATCTTACCGCGTTCTTGAGCTTTCAGTATCGTTTCGATAATCTTCGAGGTCGTTGTTCCAAAGGGAACTTGCGAGATGATAAGTGTCTTGTTATCGTCCGCCTTGGTGATTTTGGAACGAATCTTAACCATTCCGCCTCGCTCTCCGTCGTTGTAGCGACTGATATCAATTTCTCCACCTGTTGGAAAGTCCGGATACAAACGGAATTCTTCGTTACGCAAGTAAGCTAATGCGGCATCGCAAATCTCATTGAAATTGTGCGGCAGGATTTTTGAGTTCAGACCGACAGCTATACCTTCTACGCCTTGTGCCAGCAGCAATGGAAATTTGACGGGCAAATGGATTGGTTCTTTCTTTCGCCCGTCATAACTCAGCATCCATTCGGTGGTCTTCGGATTGAAAACAGTCTCAAGCGCGAATTTGCTCAGCCGTGCCTCAATATAACGAGGAGCTGCAGCGCCATCGCCTGTCAGGATGTTGCCCCAGTTTCCTTGGCAATCTATGAGCAAGTCCTTTTGTCCTAACTGCACGAGAGCATCACCGATACTGGCATCACCGTGCGGGTGGTATTGCATCGTTTGACCGACAATATTGGCTACCTTGTTCATTTTGCCGTCATCTACGCACTTCATTGCATGAAGGATGCGGCGTTGAACAGGTTTCAAACCATCTTCAACGGCAGGAACTGCGCGTTCCAGTATAACATAAGAGGCATAGTCCAGGAACCAGTCCTGGTACATACCGGTTAAGTGGTATTTGATGCTATCTTCCGACACTATTCAGAACGTCTGTTAATGAAGATATACGACAAAATACCTGCTACTTCAAGCACAAGGCTTGTTGCCAGCAACCAGTTGTGTTGAAAACCGAAGTAGTACACAACAAGGCAGATAACACCTGCTAATACAAGGATAATTCCTAAATTCTTCAAAAAACTATTCATATCTTTAATCTTTAAACATTACACATCACACATCACACATCACACCTTCCTGTACACATCCCCTGGTAGTGCATGCACTAAACCGTTCATCTCCAGCATCATAAGTGTGGTGGCTATTTCGGAGTACGCTTTGCCGGTCTGCTCCACAATACTATTTACATGTACTCCGTCTTCGTTCGTGCTAAGGATCTGCATCACTTGTTGTTCTTCTTCGGACAAATCTGTGAGACCTTCTAAGGTTGTTTGAACTGCACTTGCTTGGCTGGTCCAGCCCATATCGTTGATTAGGTCTTCTGCCGTCTCTATCAGCATGGCCCGTCCTGAGCGAATCAAACCATTGCAGCCTTGTGCTGTTATATCGCTTGGCCGACCTGGAACGGCGTACACATTACGTCCATAATCCAACGCCACACGTGCGGTAATCAACGAACCGCCTTTTTGCTTTGATTCAGTCACTATTACCGCATCTGCCAGACCTGCAATAATACGATTCCGCAGCACAAAGTTCAATTTGTCGGGTTCCAAACCGCTCGGGTATTCGGTCAATATACCGCCTTGTTCCAGAGCGGCGACGGCTATGTTGCGGTGTTGAGACGGATAAATACGGTCAAGCCCGTGAGCCGGAATAATGATGGTGGGTATTCCCGCTTCAAGAGCGGCTTTATGCGCAGCCACATCAATTCCGAAAGCCAATCCGCTGACTATCGTCAGATTGGGAATCCGTTTTGCCAAGTCAAGGACCAATTTGCGAGTCAGTTCTTTGCCGCGGTCGGAGGCACCGCGTGTGCCGACTATTGACACGAACTTCCCTTTATTTGCGTCTATATTTCCTTTCCCGAATAGTAACACCGGAGCGTCTGTACATTCTACAAGCCGTTGCGGATAACTCGTTTCGCGATAGAAATAGGTCTGTATTCCGTGCCTTTGCACAAATTCCATTTCTTTTTTGGCTCGATCAAGGATACTGCTTTTCTCGTTGCCATCCGCCATTGCCCAAGCTTTCTCCACATCACCGGCAGCATCTATCAATCCGCGAATCCTGCGTGGCTGGTTGTAGTATAACAACTCGAGTGCAGTGCAGTAAACTATCTCTTTCTCGCTTGCCATATCAGCATTACTATTCCAGTTCCTACAATTGTTCCGATAATATCTGCCAACCAATCCAACCAATCTGATGTGCGTGGTTGAAAGAATGTTCCTTGCAGTATTTCGATTACACCGCCATATACGATTGGGCCAAGCAATCCTATCAGCCACAACCATTGTTTGCGCACCTTGTCACGAATCATATTCAGCGTCAGTACGCTTCCTAAGACAGCATAAGCCAACAAGTGGCTCCATTTGTCCGCGAACGCAACTTGCGGCAGGTGAATATGCGGTTCGCGCAGCAGACTCGCATATAAAATCAACAGCGCGACAACGGCACTCTCTTTATATATTAGAGCTTTGTGCCAAAACATAAGTCGCCGGCATCACCAAGTCCTGGAACTATATATTTCTTCTCATTCAGTTTCGGGTCGATGGCAGCACACCAAAGCGTTACGTTGTCCGGCATTAATGGCTGCAGGTAATCTATCGCTTGTACGGTGCCTATCGTGCAGCACAGATGTACTTGTGCTGGCTTTCCGTGAGTAAGCAAAGCCTGGTAAGCGGCATCCATCGACATACCGGTTGCCAGCATCGGATCTACCAGCAATAGCGTTTTTCCGTCCAATGCCGGAGCCGCCAAATACTCGGACACAATCTCCAATTCGCCTTGTGCGTTCACACGACGGTAAGCGCTCAAAAAAGCATTCTCCGCATGGTCGAACATATTTAAAAAACCTTGGTGTAATGGCAGTCCTGCACGCATCACAGTTGCTAAAACCACCTTGTCTTGAATAACGGGTATTTGCGCCACGCCAAGAGGAGTCTGGACAGCCTCTGTCTCGTAATGCAGCGCCTTGCTCACTTCAAGTGCCATTACTTCACCGATACGTTCGATGTTACGACGGAAACGCAGACTGTCTCCTTGAATGGCTACGCTGCGAATCTCTTTCAAATACTCGTTCAGCAACGAGTTCTGTTCCGATAAATTTACAACTTTCATATCGTTATATATTCTCTCTTCACTTAACTGAGTTCTGCCATCACACGTTCTCCAAAACCTTTGGATACAGGGATGGGCGGCACACGTGTATCTCCGAATTCCAATAGCACTTCGCTGTCTTGACGGCGGAATAGTTTCACGTTCTTCACGTTGACAATATACGAACGATGGCAGCGTACCAAACCTTTGTCGCGGAAGCGCCATTCGATATTCTTCAGTGTGTTGCGAATCATCAATTTCTCAATCTTTCCGGCATTCATGTAGCATATCTGTACATAATTGTCGGCAGACTCAATGTAATACAGCAATTCCGGCTTCACGGACAACTTTAATTCACCACGCTCATCGTAGAAATTAAACATCTCCACCGGTGCTCCTTCGGCAACTTCATTCGCATGCTCCAATTCATTCTTTAACCGCCGGATTTGAGCATTACGGTCCTCTAAAACCATCCACAAAATAGCGAACGCATAGGGAATAAGCAAAATAAATGTCGTCGCTAATATCGACTCTTTAAACAGATAGAACAGAGACAATTCACGTTCGGCAGAGAACGCACGCAATACCAAAAGCGGAAACACAGAATAGACCATCGATATCACGCTTACTTCAGAAGCAATCCATATCGCGTAACTCAAATAACTGATTGCATGTTTCTTCGCAAAATGGTACATAATCGTACGACTGATTGCTATGCCGCCAACTGCCACTAATACTACTATCGTCACCCAAAACAAATACTGCCAGTCGTGGGTCACCCAAGTTCGGGACTCCATCGGCTGAAAGAACAGTATAAACAATTCTCCGAAAACTGCTGTTATCCAGAGAAGGAGAATTATATTCTGCTTTGTGTTGAAGTAATGTGGTATAAAATTCCTCATTTTTTTCGCAAAGTACAATTTTCGCGGCAAAGGTACAAAAATATTTTGATATATGCAAAAAAAGTTGTATCTTTGCGCGATTTTTTATGAAACCTAATAATTTTGAGCATAAAATATCCAAAGAACTCATTCAATCTTTGCCACTTGTGCGATTTGAAGGAGAGGTGATTATTGTGGACGATGCCGGATTGATTCCCGATGCTGTCGCTTATCTAAACCGGCAAAAGGTCGTCGGGGTTGATACAGAATCGCGGCCTTCTTTCCAACGCGGAATCCATTATCCGACCGCTTTGCTCCAAATCGCAACCACAGAGCGATGCTATCTCTTCCGCTTGTCTGCTATCGGCTTGCCGCAAGAACTCACAGACATCTTTGCCAATCCCAATATCCGAAAGGTCGGACTCGCTTTTAGAGACGATATCAACGGACTGAGAAGAATCCATAACTTCAAACCCGCAAACTGTATCGATTTGCAGGCTATCGCTGCTAACTATGGCATCTTGGACCTCGGATTACAGAAAATGTTCGCTATCTGTTTCGGACAAAAAATCAGCAAAACGCAGCAGCTTACCAATTGGGAAAACGCAGCACTCACGCCCGAACAGGCACGTTATGCTTCAACCGACGCATGGGCAACTTTGCTCATTTATAATGAATTGATGGATACTCAACCGCTCGCGCCGGAAGAAGTTGCTGAACTCAAACGTGCAGAACGCGAGAGACAATATCTGCATCAGCAGGAAATCATCGCGGCGCGCGAGGAAAACATACTTGAAACAACCGAAAAACAATGAATACTATCATTCTCAAACCGCATAAACAAGAGTCTGTACTCCGTTTCCATCCTTGGATATTCTCCGGCGCAATTGCCAAAATCGTTCTCGATAAAAACTACCCGCATGACGAACCGCAGGAAGGTGAAATGGTGCGCGTGCTTGATTCCGAAGGAAAAATCCTTGCAGTCGGACATTGGCAAAAAGGATCAATCGCAGTTCGTATCTTGGCGTTTGGAACAGATCAATTGCCGCAAAACTTCTGGCAACAACGGATTGCTGCGGCTTACAACTGCCGTATCGGAATCAACTTGCCCGTTACGAACGGAAATACTGCCTATCGGCTTATTCATGGAGAAGGAGACCAACTGCCCGGACTAATCGTCGATATCTATGCCGATACCGCGGTTGTACAAGCACATTCCGCAGGAATGCACCTTGCGCGCCGGCAGATTGCACAGGCTCTCATCGATACCATTCCAACGGTTAAACGTGTGTATTATAAATCCGAAGACACTTTGCCTTTCAAAGCGCCTTTGCAGGGCGATAAAAACGGATATCTCATTGGTGATGCGCCCGAACAGGTATGTTGGGCGGAAGAGAATGGCTTGCAGTTCCGTATTGATTGGTTGCAGGGACAAAAAACCGGCTTCTTCGTGGACCAGCGCGATAATCGCTCGCTGCTCGAATATTATGCCAAAAACCGCAATGTCCTCAATATGTTTTGCTATACCGGGGGATTCTCTGTCTATGCCATTCGCGGAGGAGCAAAATCCGTTACTTCGGTCGATGTAAGTGCCAAGGCGATTGAACTTGTCAAAGAAAACGTACAGCATAACTTCCCCGATTATACGAATCACTTTGCCGTAGCGGCGGATGCTTTTGATTTCTTGGACGGAAAGGCTACGGCGCCTGATTCTCCGATTACCAACTACGATTTAATCATTCTTGACCCGCCGGCATTTGCCAAGCACCGTGATGCTATTCCGAATGCTTTGCGCGGATACAGACGATTGAATGCCAAGGCGCTCGAAAAGATTGCGCACGGGGGAATTCTCTTTACCTTCTCTTGTTCACAGGCGGTGGATAAAGATGCGTTTCGTTTGGCAGTCTTTACGGCGGCAGCGCAGGTCGGAAGACACGTCCGCATCTTGCATCAACTCCATCAACCCGCAGACCATCCCATTAACATCTACCAACCCGAAAGCGAGTACCTCAAAGGGCTTGTTCTTTACGTCGAATAACCTCCAACATCCATTAGCGAAGCGTTCCGACTTCCAACAGGTTCTGTATTCCCTTGCTGTCCGTCGGTGGTTCCTCGGCAATCTTGTGTTAATCCTGTGTTGAAAGCTCGGGAAATTCCATAACTCGATAATTCGAAAAATCGTTAAAAAAATTTGCACATATCAAAAAATTGTTGTACCTTTGCGCTCAAATTTGAATAAGTATCTATAAAAAATCAATCACTATGAAAAAGGGTACAGAGATTTGGATGTGCATTGCGGGCCTTATGCTCGTAGCACTCGGCGTAATGTGTATTCTCTACCCGGGATCCACATTGTTAAGCCTGGCATGGGTATTTGGTTTTATGTTTTTACTCGGCGGTTGCATGGAGATTGTCGCTTGGGAGAATACCCGTGGGTTTATCCCAATGAGCGGACTGATGTTCCTTTCGGCTGTGCTGCAAATCATCCTCGGAGCTATTATGCTCTTTAATCCCGCGCCGTTGATGGTTGCGCTGCCGTTTATCTTTGCGTTCTGGCTGATGTTTGAAGGCATCAACCTCGCTATCAGTTCGTTTGATTTCAAACGGGTTGGTTTCCGCCGCTGGTGGATAGTCTGCTGCGTTGGTGTATTGACTGCATGTTTCGGCGTGTATTGTCTCCTGAACCCGAATGTCAGCGCTGAGACTATTGCGTGGGTAGTCGGTATTGGTATCATCCTCGATGGTGTCGGTAACTGGATTAAAGTACTGGTTGTCGACAAAGTCCAAAAACGCTTTGTTAAACTGCATGACCGTCTCCGCGAAGTCACAGATATTGACTGGGAAGAGGTGAAATGATAAACGTCCAAAACCGGCAAGAGTTTCGTGCATGGCTGGAAGCCAACCATGCTACTGCTTCGGAATGTTGGGTGACCGTCAAACGCGGTCGCCCAACTGATGATAGCACACTCTGGTATCTCGATGCGGTTGAAGAAGCGCTCTGCTTCGGATGGATTGATAGTACCGGAAACTATATCGACGGAGTGGTGATGCAGCGGTTTTCGCCCCGCAGAAAGAATAGCCCGTGGACGGAATTGAATAAGGAACGCGTGCGACGTTTGGAAAGGCTGGGATTGATGACACCTGCCGGACGACGGGTACTGCCGCCGATGGGCGTGCGCAGTTTTCGGGTTGACTCCGAATTGGAAGCTGCTCTCAAGAAAGCACGTGTCTGGTCTGCTTTTCGCGCCTTTCCTCCGCTCTATCAACGGATCCGCGCGTACAATGTAACGTTCTACAAGAACCGTGACCCGCAGACATACCAGAAGGCGCTCAACCATCTCATCGCCGAGACCAAAAAAGGAAATATGTTTGGCGAATGGAACGACTATGGCCGATTGTTTTAGCCAAACGACACTCTAACCCCGCATGTACTCACCCGGAGTGATGCCGGTTTTGTTCTTGAACATGCGCGTAAAATGATGCGGGTAATCAAAGCCTAACATGTATGCCGTTTCGCTGATGCTACGGCCGCTCATGAGGATGTTTTTGGCTAACCGGATGATATACGACTGGATATATTCCTTGGCGGAAGCGCCTGTCGTTTGTTTCACCAAGTCGCCGAAATAACCCGCTGAATACGCCATCTCCGATGCGCAATACGCCACTGTCGGCAAGCCTTTCTCGGCTTGCCGGCTTTCGTAGTAATACTTGTCCAACAAGGCGTGAAAACGCTTCAGTATATCCGGCTCAGACGCGGTAATCCGCGCATTCTGCCGCCAATAAGCACGCTGGCAGTAATCCAAAATCAGCCGCAGATACCCGACCACTATATTCCGTAACGCCGAACTATCCTTATGCGCCTTTAGTTCTTCGCGCAAAGCGCTTAAGAGCATCTCTATGGCGTCCCACTCTTTCGGCTCCAAAGGCAACGAATCCGTAAAGAAATAAGAGAAGAAATTATACTCCGCAATACGCGCTTCCAAATCTGTCTTACTCATCAACTCCGGCGACCATAACACAGCCCAGCCGTTCAGAAAGAGTGGGTTGCCGTCATCTTCTTTGCCGCCTATTTGTCCGGGCGCAACCGCAATCACCGACCATTCGCTCACCTGCACGGGCCGCACACCGTATGACAGGTCCTGCGGAAACTCACGTTGGATAAACAACCCATAGACGCCGTAACTGTTCATGCTCGTCCGCACACCTTTTGCTAATTCATCGAAATGAACCACACTAATCAGCGGGTGTAACACTTCCGCCTCCAAATGCCGCGCATACACATTCGGCTCACGTATGTTCAGGATCTTTTTCATAATGGCTGTAATTTGGCTGCAAAGGTACAAAATTTCTGTGAAATATGCAAAAATGGCAGCCAAAAAATGATATTTTTCTGCGTTTTCTGCGAAAATGGTAGTTATTCGGCAAATTTATGTTATTCTATATCCGCAAAAAGCTATACTTTTGCACTCGAATTTGAAAAAGGAGATAGTATGAAACATATTTTTACAATTTTTGCAGCTATGAGCTTGATTCTCAGCACGTCTTCCGCTAAAACGTTGGTGGTTTATTACAGCTATACCGGCAACTGTGAGAGTATAGTTACCGAACTGACGAACCAAATCTCTGCCGATGTCTTGGAAATCGAACCGGCGGAGAAAGGACTTCGCTACGAAGCCAACAACTACGCGCTGGGCACGCAACTGCTCAATGCGATCAAAGCAAATCCGAACGACGCCGCTTCGTATCCTGCGATTGACCCGGTAACTGTGTCCGTGGCGGATTATTCCACCGTCATCATCGTCACGCCGCTCTGGTGGAGCCAGATGGCAGCAATCATGCAGAGTTATCTCTTCCAAGTCGGTGCACAACTCTCCGACAAACAAGTGGGACTCATCGTCTCCTCTGCTTCCAGTAGCATAAGTGGTGTCGTAGCCGACTGTCACCGCCTTGTGCCCGATGCCGATTACCTGCCTGAGAACCTCTGGATCAATAACTCCAACCGCTCCAACTTCTCCACGCTCATTGCCAATTGGGTGGCGACCTGCGGCTTGAACCAAACAGCCAACGCCGCTCAACACATCAATGTAATCATCGGCTCGAAGACCTTTACCGCCACGCTCGCAGACTCTGAAACCGGCGAAGCCTTTGCTGCGTTGTTGCCCCTGAATGTGACGATGAACGAGCTGAACGGCAATGAGAAATACCATGACCTGTCCATCTCTCTTCCCACCGCCGCACACCAGCCCGGCACAATCCACGCCGGCGATCTGATGCTCTACCGCAATAACTGCGTGGTTCTTTTTTACGAGACTTTCAGCAGCAGTTATTCCTATACCCGCATCGGCGCGATTGACAACCCTTCCGGCCTTGCCGCCGCTCTCGGTTCAGGAAATGTGTCCGTCCGTTTCGAGAAAGGGCAGACTACAGACAACCTCACTCCGAATGTACAAAGTGACGATGTACAAAGTACAAAGGTCATTGAGAATGGAGTTCTCTACATAAAGCACAACGGAGCAACGTACAATGTACAAGGAGTAAAAGTGAATGTCGATTAACAATCAATGCACTTCGTTTTTGCGAGGTGCTATCGTTCCGTATCTGAGTCGTTTGTGTCCCGTGTGGCAGGTAAAGAAAAATCGCCCAATTGAGCGATTTTTTCTTTTTTGCTTTGCCTCTTATTATGCTTACTACTAATTCTCAACGGCTTACCTTCCATTGGGGGGTGAAGGGCTCGGCTACCGTACCCAAACGCGAATCGTTGGCGAACGTGAAGGTGTTTTCTGCCTCAAAAAGGTTCTTGTAATGCGCGGAGTAATAACGGAGTGTGACTTCTCCGGAAAAAGATGTCTGAGGCGCAATATAGAGATAGAACAAACTGTCCTTAGGAGATGCCACCCCCATGCAGGTTGAGCCAGAGAAAGCCGCCAAACGGTCCTTGCCGGTGAGAACAAAGTCTTTCGCCAACTCCGGATAGGAAGCCGGCAAATCCACTTTGACGACGGCCGTCATGGACGAAGTATAGTCATGTTCCGCCGGAAAAGTCCAAGCGGGATCCGGTACATTACCAACAAGGGTTTCGGGCTCATTTTTGCAGCCCATAAGGGCGCAAATAGTCAACGTACATAGTACAAAGATATAAACAAATTTTCTCATATTGATATGATTTTTATTGGTTATTGGTGTCCCCTCCATCCGAAGATTCCCCGTATAAAGGGGACACCGTCAGGTTATTGATATTAACGTAGCTTAATACCATCGATGCTATACTTTTCTTCGTTCCGTATAATTATGACGTGGTTATTTTCAATCACCTTGTATGGTTTGTTCAGCTCACTCGGTGTGAGAATTATCGGTTTCTTAGCGGAACCATAGTGTGCATCGGGGAGGTAGTTGATAATTGATAATTGAGAATTGAGAGTTGAGAATTGAGAATTGATAATTGATAATGCGGTGCCATCCTCCAGTTCGAAGCGGAGAGTAGAGCCAATCTTGTCCGACTGGATAGTGATGAAATAGAGCGAGTCTATCGGTGTTGCTATGCCTACCAACTCCTTATCAATATAGACGTTTATTGCGACTGCGTTGCGTTTAGAGTCTTCGGCGTTTATCGCTTCGCTATTTAGGGTCGCAATCATGGTCATATTGGTTGCTGCGTTGGGGTTAGAGAACACGTTCTCCTCCTCAAGGTCAATCATAGCAGGAGTTCTTCTCGGTGCTTTATCTTCATTCGGCTCATAGAACGGAATGACAACCGAACCCGCTGCCATACGACGGAAAAGGTATCCCTCGCCCGGATGAAGAGCCGTCAGGCTTCCTTCCCATTTATGATCCTGCGTGAAGGTAGCAAACCGGTTATGCGCTTTAATCAGGTCACCCGGTGAAGCATTGTCATAGTATCCAGCTAATGCCTCCGTCAACGATACCGTCTGATTAAAGAGGCATGGCATTTCGTTCCATTGTCCGTTACCACGAACGGAAATCCTCATCGAGTCCTCTGCCAAGTCATTACCGGAGATCCGGATGGTGTTCCCTTTTTCGCTGTACATCATATAAATCTTCGAGAAATGGATTTGGTTAAGGGTTCCCATGAAGAGGTCAGACGCTTTGTTATAGGTTGAGAAGAAACCTGAGTTCGGGTTCTTGATCAGGTCACCCTCTACCCAAGGTTCGTTGGCGATAATGGAAGTAGTAATCTGTCCTTTCGTAGCGGTCAGATCAAGATTTGTAGAAACCCAAGTCCATCCGGGTTGGAGGGTAATGTTCTGCGTCTCCGAGCCGGATGTAGTGAGTGTCAACAGTTCTTCTTCGCCACAACTATATACTGCGCCGTGCGTGAAGTTCACTTTGCGATCCGGTGTCATATCGAATACTCTGCCGGTCGAAGCCTGCCATAACTGGAAGCGGATGGGTTTGCCTGCCATTTCTTCGTAACCAAAGATCGTCAGATAGACTTTAGCGGTGTTGTTGTTTTCGTTGAACATTACTTTCTCCATTCCTACCACTTCATTGCGATAGAAAGCATAGACGATGTCATTGGGGTCTGTATCAATGCGGCTGACTAACTGTCCATCCACTTTCTCAAGTATCTTGACTTGAGCACAAACGGACATGTTCTCCGTATATTTCGACTCGTCAATTTCTTTGTAAGGTGGCAGTGCCTCGATGGTCAGTTCAACACGGAGCGGTTCGCTCAGCCCGTTCTCATCGGTGAGGTAGATGACATCCGAATAAACGCCCACGGCTATATCCACATTCATGGAGAAGGTGAGTATCACTTCGTCAGCTGGTTCGATAGAGCCGTATCCAGCATCGACACTCAGCCATTCGGGCAACGACTCAATCGTAAATTGATGGCGTTTACCGGAGTTGTTGAAGATACGCATCGTGCGTTGAATCGGTTCATCTTTCTTTCCATAAACGGCATAAGCAATCAGGTCGCGTTTCTCCCATTTGAGCGAGTTGCGATCAACATACGTCATCCATGTAACAGGGGAAGCCATCGGGTTTCCGTTGAGATCCTCTACGTCACGGACAGTGATATAGATCGTCTGTTTGTTGATCTCGCGGTCACGCATGTTGAGATTGATAAGGAGTTCGTCGTTATTGAACGACCAGTCGAAGTTCATCTTCGTGAGCTGACCGATGTCTTGCACAGGAGCTGAGAGAGTCCTGTCGCCTAAATCCGTCACGCTCGACGAGTCGGATACGCTGACGATGAGTGGTTGCACTTTCTCTACTACGTCGCCCTCAGAGGTCTTGAAGACGCGTTGGTCATTGATAGAGAAGACCTGTTCCAGAATACCGTTATCATTCTCCTTCATTTCTACGAAAGGCAGGTATGCCATCAAACCCATCTCGTCTCCTCTCGGCGAGATCGTGCCGTAGGTCTCCATGAGCGCCTGCGGAAGGGCTTGCTCAAAGATAATGAACTCATCGATATTTCCGTCGAAACCATTACCGCCGATGTACATCTCTCCGCTCACTTCGCCCATTCGCTCGGCAGAGAAGGAGAGTCTCTGTTTGTCATCGACATAGACCGCTACATGATTGAAGGTGCGGTTGATGGTCAGCGCGATATGATGCCACATGTTGTCGGCATATTCGCCGTCGATTTTCCATTCGTTCGTATAGTTCCTGAGCACAAGCGCACCATTGTGAAGCGCGATTTCGGTCCCTTGGGTCTCCGACATGCGTCCGGCGGAGAAGATCGTACCGTTTTGGCTTGGGCTCTTGAACCAGAACATGAGTGTCTCATCCTGTTTGTTGGAGCGCGAGAGCAATTCGTCAGCCAGTTTGACCTGTTGTTGGTCCTTCACGCGCAGGGAGATACCTTGCTGATACTCCCAGTTTGTCTGGTGGGCATAGAGGGTGGCTCCGTTGGCTTTATCGGTGAGCGTCTCGCCCTTGCCTTCGTCCATCGGATAGTAAGCTACCAGTTCGCGCTCGTATCCTGTGAGGCGTGTCATATAGGTCTGACTGATCTCATCGGGCGCCAGCGCCTTCGTCCACAGACGGACCTCCATCATGTTGCCGGCAAAGCCCTTACCGATGGATACGGGGGCGCTGCCGTTGAACTCAATATCGCTTTTGAACGGAGCTATCAGTGTATCCGTCACTTCTTTTGTGCCGGCGTAGAATCGTACTAAATGGTTCTCGCGGTCATAGACCACGGCTACACGGGTAAAGCCCATCATCTTCTCCGGCAAGGTGTCGGAGTAAACCGTTCCGCTGCCTAAGGTAGCAAACAGACGGTTGTCGGAGGTCTTGCCGAAACTGAAACGTCTGCGGCCTTTGGTGTCGTAGTTAAAGAACGTATATTCCGCTTCCGGATCCTGAGGACGTACCATCATATCTACCGTGAACGATTTATCCGAGATGGAGCGCTGCACTTTGGATTCCGCGTAGGATTTCTCGGTGTCGATGAAATGGAGCGAAATGCCGGTGGTGATACCGGTCTCGTTGGTATAGCCTACCAATTGGAAGTTATTATCCTCATCGAGGTAGTTTCCTGCGATCGGTTCGTTGAATCGCAGCAGCAGTTTGTCACCCACGCCGAGGATGGCGTTAGCCGGTTCCGCTTCGCCGAACACACGCGGAACGCGGGTGTCTTTCGTACCACGCATAACTGACGATGCACGCGTGATAAATCCGTTTCCGTGGCGGCAGAATGCTACTGCACGCAGGTCATACACCTGCTCCATCGGATCGCGCTCGCCGTAGAAACGAATGTTCTCAATACGGCCGCCGTTGATCATCGCTTTATTACCCGATGCTATCGAGTAGAGACTGTCGTCCGCGTAGTACGAGCAGAGGTTCACCCACTCATCGTCGCTGCGGGTCGAGAGTTTGTATTGGAACTCGATATGGTCGAAGTTCTTGTAGTTCACATCAAATCCGTCAATGACTACCGGCAGATACCATCCCGTCGAGTCTTGCGGCGAGAGGGTGTTCATGATCCATTTATCATGCGGTGCGGAGATATTTACCGGACAAGCAACCGGCATGTAATGAACCGAGAGACAAGCCTTATGGTAAACAAAGGCCGGCATACATGTGGATGCCAGCACAAGGCAGATATCCTCGTAGTCATAGCCCTCGCCGGCACGCACTTCCACCGTCTTGACAATAGGGGTATTACCGGTGAAGGTGAATTCGCGGCCGTCGCCAAGAGGCACACCGTCTATACTGATCTTCACGCCTTGCGCATTCGTCAGTTCGTCTTGCTTGAGGGTAAAGATGGTGATCGGTGCGCTGGCAAGACCTACAGTCTCGTCCGTCTCGTTCCACATGGTGATAGTGAAGGTGGCCGGCTGGTCGTGCGGCACATTACTCATCTCAGGACGGCTGACTACGATCTGCGGATTCTCAATCTTCTGGGTCGCTGCGTTGAGAGGAGTGCCGGGACGGTAGAAGAAACTGGAGTCTGCGCCTTCCCACGGACATTCGGTAGCGCCGCCTAAGGTCTGGTACATCAGCGAACCAAACAGATATTTGTTCTTGTTGTCGCTGTCTAAATCATGCGCTGTAGTACGCGTGGATTTGGATTCCGCGTTGAAATCATCCGTCTTGGATTTATAGACGTTGAATGTCAGATGTTCGCGGGTGCCCAGCGAAATGGTATAACCGGTTGTCTTGCTTGCGCCGGTGGTCTCTTCGTTCTCCGGAAGCGTTTTGTTAAAATCAAAGATAAGATCCCAGTCAAACTGGAATTTTGCCGAACCGATCTCCGCCTTTATTTCCGTATGTGGATCTTCACCGGCTTCCTGAGATTCTTCGGCTGCCATGAGGTAGTTGTCAATCTGCGAGCCAACGGCAGGGAACAGTTTGTCTTTGATCATAGCCCAGCTGAATCCGCCCAATCCTTCCCGTTGTGCCTCTCCGCTTTGCATCATGAACGGATAACCTATATATGCCGAGCGGAAATCAGAATAGGCATAACTCTCCGAATACGACTGGGTTACTCCGCTGCTGAGGGAGAGCGTCTGTAAGGGCGCACCCGACAACGTATTCACTTTCTCGGCTTCGTTGGTAGCCACTACGCCGATCCAGTTTTGGATAGCCTTGTAATCAGCGCTGATTTGGTCTATCACGGGGAGTTTATAGCCCTCCGGCTTAATAATCTCGTAGTAAGCGTTTAAGCCGAAGTGCTCGTCTTCAGGACCTACCATACTCCAATAGACTGGTTTCTGCGTGCTCTCTGCCAGTGCTACCGCAGACTCTCTGCTGCCGGTCAGCAGCAAACTTTTGAGATGGTAGTAGAGCTCCGGGATGACAGAAGTCAGGATATGTTCCTGAGTATACGAGAAGGAAGAGAGAAGCGTCTGTTTGAACAATACATCTTCCGTCCGCATCAGATACCATGGGTGGCCGGCTGTGTCCGTACCTTGCTGCACCACGCGCACATTCTGGTTGTCTATCTGACCTTTCAGCAACTCATAGGAGACGGAATCGACGATGCGGAATGCATCCGCCTTGCCGGTCATGACGCCATTCGTCACGCCGATATACACATCCGCCATCGGTCCTACGCTAAGCGGATCGTTGCCGGTGGAGATGGTGGAGGCCGTAGTGAAGTCGTAGTCCGCCTTGGCTGAACCGATATATTGCATCGAGATAGGCAACGTGAAATCGGAGGACTTTTGTACCACATTGAGCAAACCTAAAGTCGTTCCGCCGACAGGGGTTCCCGCGTAGGAACCCATAAAATACTGGGTGTTGTTTCCGTACGAGAACTTGAGATTGACGCCGAAGCGGTAGTTGAAATATTGCTTGTAGCTGACGTGATACTGTGTGCCGGCATCCAAGGTGGCAAACGAACCGCTTCCCGGCGGGTCGCGGAGTATATCCAGTAAGATGATACCCGTCGCCGTCGTGTCCGTCTCCAATATATCCTGCGCTTTCTCTTCCGCTCCTAATACATAGCCGCGCAAAGACTCGGCGTTGATGTAGGCGCCTTCGCTCTCAACCGAGAAATCGAGGGAATGGAGAGCATTGTCGCCCGTTTGTACATAGCTCACGTAGTCTATCGTGGCGTTGATGAGGGCAGAACCCTTGCTGTCCAGCGGGATGGAGAAGATATCGGTCGTCTTGCGCATTCCGTTATATACCTTCAGATTGCCGCCTGTCAGATATACAACCTCCGGAATCCGGGTGGATTCGTTGTTGTAATAATAGTCCTCGTGGGCTGTCACTTCAAACTGGTAGTTTCCTACCGGGAACACCGGCGCACCGAAGAGGTAGTTTTTCCGACCGGTCGAATCTGTCGTCACCAACTCTACTTGGACATCTTCGCCGTTGAGCGCCTGCGTCTGCCAGTCTTTGATACCGTAATAATCCAACGGCATGCCATACTGCAACTGGGTATAGGATACAATGATCGGGCTGTGATAGGTGATATTATACGTCTCGTTGTAATCCACCTCCTTGCCCTCTTCGATATTGGTATGGTGTTGAAGCGGCGCTTCGGTCATATCAAGCGTCTCGCCGGTCTTACCCTCGGCATAGAGTGTCGCATGACCCCGCGCTGTCGCCTGAGTGATTTTGTATTTGACAGGGAACAGATCTACATAATACTCTCCCGTGTTCACATCCGGATAGATGATGATGCGTTTCTTGTAGTACTCCGTGCGGGTCATACCTACCGAGTCCACTTCCTCGCCATGACGTACATCGTGACGCAGATGAACGATGACGCTGTCGCGCAGCAGGTCGTCGTTATAATGAACGATATGGGAGATGTTGTCGCCCTCCAACTCAAAGACCATCTTGAGGTCGTCACCCAGGTTGTTCTGGCTTAGACCGAAACCGAGCGGCTTCTCCGCCTGTATACGGCCTCCAGCTAAACGACCGATAAGACGCACCTTGGTCTGGTCATAGATACGTACTCCGGACAGACGTTGGTCCAGATAGAGGAGACTGTCTTCCTTTTGGGTCGCTTCGTTGAACATGCGGACATAACCCTCTCCCGCGAAGATGTGTCCCTCTTTGTATGCCTGCAGCGTGAATGCTGTACCCGACGGAACGCGGAACTCGAAGTTACCGGATGCGTCGGTCTTGTAATGCGCAGTACCGCTCTTGACAGGGATTCCGTTCAGCAGAAACTGTACATCGCGTACCGGCACGGTACTGTTCTCGAAAAGTACGCGACCCGACAACGGTACGGAAGATATATTCGCAAAATTGACGCCTTCACGTACACAGTCGTTCAAACCGAGCGTCACCGAAGCCGTGGGAGACGAGGTGTTGTTGTATTGGAACTGCGCCGACATGCTCGTAGGCTGGATGGAATAAGCGTATCCCTCGCCGTAGATCAGGCTGTCGAGCAGATAGTATCCGTTCTCGTCTGTTGTGACGGTCTGTACCGTTTTGCCCGTACTCGTGCGGCTGGCGGTCACCGTTATACCCGGACAAGCCGATCCGTCCTCGTAACGTACATATCCGCTGACCTTGCCGTACGGATTACGCGAACCCACCTCCGTCGCTTTTACCGACTTCACATTGCCGTTGCACGAATAGGTCATCGTCAGACGGTATTCCCACTCGCGGGAGACAAACGGATTAGCAGTACGGTCTTTGTACCAGCTGCCGTCCAAACTGTCCGCCAATACCGTCCAGGCCGTATCCTTGCCTGCCGGACGGGTCTCGATCTTGAATGTACCTACATTTCCGTCTATTGCCTCCCAACGAAGCAGCACTCCGTCAGAGTATTCCAGCTTGGACGCCGTGAAGTTATTGATAGTCGCTACCTCGGTGTAATAGATATCCGCATCCTTCGTGCGAGCCGGCTTGACTTTTTTTAAGCCATAGTGGATACTGTCGTTGGGTACGGTCACATCCGTGGTGTCGATATACACCTGATATTGATGGTGTACGCAAGGCGTAGATGCAATATCCGTAAAGTGCAACAGCGGCATCATGTGGCAATAGGTGGAATCGTCCTGATGATACTTGACCTCGTCAAGAGCCTTCTGGATACTGTCGCGCGGAATCTCCACATCAATCGTATCGTTCAGTTCCTCCAGAATCTTGCGGAGCATGAAACGCTGGTTGGAATCCGTATAATAGCGGCTGTAACCCGGTTCCTTCTCCGTACGGGAACCGTTGTAATTCAGATTAGGGAAATAGAATTTGAAGTTCACCAGATGGCTGGTTTCGAAATCATTCGCCAGCTGGTATGTCAACTTGTCTGCGAATGGCTGCGGGCTGTAGCTGTTAGCAACATGGATGGATGCCGAATCGGCATAGTCGTGTCCCGTCCAGCCCCATTGGGTCGAGGACACACGGCGTACACGGTAGTAAATCCTGAAACTCTTCTCCACAGGGTTCCACCATGCCCCTTCCACGGTGTCCAGATAGGTATAGGTCTGCCGGTCAAGCGTATCCGTCTGCAGCGAGTCATACCGCATCGGGACAATCTCAAGCGACAAGGCATCCGAGAAATCGGATTGGTATGCTCGCTGGATATCGAACATATCGTTCGCCATAATATCCTGCTCCGAGGGATGGTAGATCTTCCACGTCAGTTCTTTCTTGCGGTAATCGACAAACCATTTCCCGCTTGCATCATCCTTCGTCTTCACACCGTTGATGGCAAAATCATGAATCTTGTGATAGGCCGGCACATTGATCGTGTTGGAGTTCAGTATCTGCGTCTGCAGGCTGTCCATCGAACGCTGCACCTCCATCGTGACGAAAAAGCTTTTCACTACATCGTCACTGGTTACATAGAACATGTCGCCGCTTTTGTCACAAGGTATGGCATCTCCCGTACCATTGACCCAATACTTGTAGGGCTTCTGGATGGTAACATACGGAATGGCTATCTTGCCATAACCGGTAGTGCCGTTCTCGTTTAAAATATACAGGAACGGGTTGTACAACTGAGGTGCCTGATCGGTATCGCCACCGGTCAGTTTCGCCAACGTGCGTTGTTGGCTTTGTCGTGCCTGGTCGGACGGATCTCCTCCCTCACGACGGAAATGCACCGTGTTACCCACCCAATAAGTCTTGTTGGCATACGATGCGGGTTCTATATAGTCGAACTCTAAATAGGTCAACCAATCTGCCGTTCCCTGGCGTTTGAGATAGAACTCATGCCACTGACCGTCCGCGGATACATGTACAGGCTCTCCATCGTAGGTGTTGGTCACGATGATAGCGTCTGACAGCACTTTTAACCGCACCCAACCTCTGTCATTAGGATTGCAGTCTTTGCAGTCATCACCGACGGGCCGGTTATGCTCTCTGTTGTCCGCCTCGTAAATCAGGAAGTTCGGGTAGTCGTCATCGGCAGATCCTTCCACGTGCGTCCAGCAGCGGGAACCTTGCGTGATGTCTTCCTCATTCGAATACGCCCAGAAATTTCTGCTCGTTCCACATGCGAAAACGAGAATCTTGAAATGCACTTTCCCGTTACCGGCAGCGTAAGCCGAATAATGGGTACCACCCACCTCTTCACGGAAATACCAGTCTCCATGACTCGCTCTCGCAAAGAGATTCACTACAGGAATACTTGCCAATGTCAACACGGCAAGTAAAAAAAGAATAGTCTTTTTCATTGCTTATTTAAGATTTTTGTTGTGTCTATGTGTTCGATTTAATATCAAGGTGTGGTCTTCTTTCATCTTTGCGCCAAATTTGGTTGCAAAGGTACAATAATTTTTTGAGATATGAAAATTTATTTGCGGAAATCATGTAGGAAAATGGATTTTGATGAGGTTTTGATGAGGGTTTCTGCAAAAATGGTAGATATTGGGCTAATTTATGTTTGTGTATCTCAAAAAAAAGTAGTAATTTTGCACCGAAATTCAAATAATAAATTCATTAACGCAAATAAATAAAACAAAATAGCTATGCAAAACTTTGATTATCAGACACCGACACGTCTTATTTTTGGTGAAGGCGTAGTAGAACAACTGCAGAAAGTGATGAGCGCTTTCGGCAAGAAAATACTCCTGACGTACGGCGGAGGCAGTATAAAGAAAATTCCGGCTTTCAGAGGTAAAGCAGTCAGCCTTTATGATTATGTGCGGGAGACGCTGAAGGACTTTGAAGTGGTGGAACTGAGCGGGATTCAGCCGAATCCGAAATATAATCCTTCGGTATTGGAAGGTGTGCGGTTGTGCAAAGAGCATAAGGTGGATGTGATTCTTTCGGTTGGCGGCGGAAGTGTGCTGGATTGCTCGAAAGCGATTGCTGCGGGGGCTTGTTATGACGGCGAGCCGTGGGATTTGATTTCGTACAAAGTGAAAGCGCAGGCAGCTCTGCCGATTGTGGATATTATCACGTTAGCGGCTACGGGAAGTGAGTACGACTGCGGTGGTGTGATTTCCCGCACGGAGACGAACGACAAGATTGGTTATTTGGATCGGCACTTGTTCCCTGCCGTTTCGTTCTTGGATCCGACTTATACGTTCTCGGTCAGCCGGAAACAGACTGCGGCGGGTATTGCGGACGCGATGAACCACACGATGGAGCAGTATTTTGTGGAAGACGCGACGCTGCTGAATGACGGTTTCTGCGAGTCGATGCTGCGTTCGCTGATGGCGAATGGACGTAAGTGTATTGAGAATCCGGAGGATTACAAGGCACGTGCGGAAATGATGTTGGCTTGTACGTATGGTTGCAACGGTATTCTGGCACTCGGAAACAGCGAGAGCGGATGGCCATGTCATGGTATCGAGCACGCTTTGAGTGCATATTACGACATTACGCACGGCGAGGGTTTGGCGATTATCACGCCGAGGTGGATGAAGCATATTCTGAACGAGCACACTTTGCCGCGGTTCGTTAAGTACGGTGTGAATGTGTTCGGTATTGACGCTTCGCTGGACGAGTGGACGATTGCGAACAAGGCCATCGAAGCGACGTACGCGTTCTTTGAGTCGATCGGCATTCCGATGCACCTGCGCGAAGTAGGAATTGACGACAGACGCCTTGACGAAATGGCACATCATATCGCTGTGAATGAGGGACTTGAGAATGCTTACGCGGCTTTGACCGAAAAAGACATCAAAGAGATCTTGGTGGCAAGTTTGTAAGATGAGAAAGATTTTAATCTTTGCCTTTGCGGCAATCCTATTTGCAGCGTGCACAACCCACGATAGGAAAATGACAAATGACAAATTACAAATGACGAATGAGTTGATTACCCGTATCGCGGAGATCGAGGTGAATGAAGAATATCTGGAGGAGTATCTCGCGGCGGCGCACAATGTGGGAACCAAGTCCGTGGAGATAGAACCGGGCGTGATTTGTATCTTCCCGATGCAGGTCAAGGACTCGCCGAACACGATCCGAATTGTGGAGATTTACCGCGACGAAGAGGCTTATCAGGCACATTTGCAGACTCCGCATTTCCTCGAATACAAACAAGGCACGCTGCACATGGTCAAGTCGCTTCAATTGGTGGCTATGGAACCGCTGGCGCCGGAGGCTATGCCGCTGATTTTCAAGAAATATTAACATTAAACAGAATACATCATGAACGTATTGATTCTTCAGGCTTCGCCGAGAGCGAAGGGAAACACCGCTTGGATGGCGGAGGAGTACAAGAACGCAGCCGAGGCTGCAGGTCATAACGTGACGCTCGTGAATGTGGCGCACAAACATATCGCAGGCTGTCTGGCGTGCGAGTACTGCCACGGCAAGGGCAACGGCGCGTGCATCCAGAAAGATGACATGCAGGAACTCTATCCGCTAATGGCAGAGGCAGAAGTGCTGGTTTTGGCTGCTCCGATCTATTATTTCACGCTCTGCGCGCAGATCCAGGCACCTATTCAGCGAATGTACTGCGTTAACGCGCCGGCTAAAGTAAAGAAGATGGCGTTGCTCTGTTCGTCTTATTCGCCGGGTGTGTATGATGGCGCGACGGCTGAGTTCCGTGACATCTGCAACTACTGGCATGCCGAGAATATGGGCGTTGTAACCGCCAAAATCGACGAGCAGAAAACCGATGCTACGAAGCAAAAGATCGTTGAGTTGGTAGCGAAACTGTAAGAGAAATCATTAAAATCTGCATCAAAAGTGCAGATTTTTTTGTATATGTCCGAAAAAAGTTGTACCTTTGCATCCAAAAGTTGCAAAGATGGTTTAAACCATGAATGATTATCGTTTCATAAACATTGACCAAGAGCCGACGGATGAGCAATTAGAGCAGTTGATGCACGAGGTTGCCGTTGAGGCAAAAGAGCGTCACGACCGAGCGCACGCTGCTTATTTCGCACATATAGACCAAATGATACAAGCTATATGAGGAAACCCGTGCTCATAGTGATTGCTGGTCCGTATAACAGGAGGACAGTTCACAAAACGCTATACAGATAGCATCCCAGAATGGGCAAATAAGATTTTGCAACAAACTAAATAACATCGTCCTCTCCGAGACGGTGCATTCAATCACTTTGGGAAACATAGAGCCAATGCCATCTCCAGCTTGGCTGTAGTTATTGATCAAAAACCGCACGATTTTTAAGAATCTATTATCATTTATTTGGAAAACGCACCTCTTACTAATGTTTTTTTCCTCTTGTTACGTATATATATAATAAAGGCGAATAATATGCCTGTATTGTATAACTTAAATAACGTAACAAAATGAAAGGACAGATTACAGTCTATTATGACTTGCCAAATTTGGCGCTCTATTTAGAAAGAATCGGAAACAAAGTTAAGGAAGAACATGTGCAAGACATTATAGCCGAAATGCTCAAGCAGGCAGTAGCACTTCACATGAATGAAGAAGCGGATACTATTTCGGGTACGCTCATGGAGATGTTCGTCAGTTCCGTAGATAAGACGCATACCTTCGAAAACCTTCCGACTGATGCGCTTCGCGTGTACTTTGGAGAGAACGAAACGGAACTCGCGAAACAAGGAGAAAGAACCCTGCAGCGAACAATAAAATATCTTCAACGCTCTGCAAGCCTTGATTCTGCATCAAAAAAAGATGCAGCAGAACTACATCGGGAAAATATTGAGCATCTGGTGCTGCGTCGTCAAAATAAAGAAAAGGTAAATCAATTTATAGCTGACGCATGGGGAATCATCTATGAGAGAATGAATGATGCGGAAGAAGCATGTACTGACAGATTAGCAGAAGATGACAAACTCGTTTTTCTTGATTTCGATGGAGTGCTGAATAGTAGTGAGTTTGCTGCTCATCTGTATCGAAATAACGAGTCAGCGCAAGATGAAAAAGGTCTTGACCTCTTTGACCCGCAAACTATAGATTGCATGAATCGCATAGTGGATACAACCGGAGCCAAGATTGTGGTTACTTCTTCATGGAGATACTTGGGCTTGGCAAAGTTACAGGAATTATGGAAAGAGCGAGGTCTGCATGGCGAAATAATAGGCATGACGTCATTGCATGTGGTAGATGAACTGATACTGGAGAAAGGGCTTGAATGGCTGGAAGAAGAAATGAATGGCTCTCCGCGTAGTGAGGAAATAGCACATTGGCTTAAATCATATAACATTAAAGCCAACTATGTTATTCTGGACGACCTGCCAATGCCCAAAGACTTACAACCGCACGCAGTACAGGTCAATCCCAAAGTGGGACTAACAGACATACAGGTAAAACAAGCAATAGAAATCTTAAATACTAAATAATATGAGAAAGTTGAATGACAATTTATTTAATGCTTTGAAAGAGCAAAATGGCAAACTCCATCCTTTATTAGAGTACATACAAAACGATGATACGTTAGATATGGAGTTTAGAAAGGATTATTTTACTTTGTATTATCGTGGAGGTGAGATTCTAACGGTAAAAGAAAATACCGTTGGTAGTTATTTATGGGAAGGTTTGAACGAAGAGTATCTGCTTGGAAGTGAATTGAATTACGATGCCGAACAATTTGAAGCATATCTGCCTATTGCTAAACACATTATTGATAAATACATTTGTACTGGACCCAAAAATCACCTCGGGGAAAAAGAAATTCAGCAATTAGTAGTTAAAGAGAATAATTATTCCCAAAATTCTCAAGACACAGATTTCTTTATAGTAGATATGGAGTATGCAGAAGGAAGAAGCCGCTTTGATTTAATTGCATTAAGATGGGACTCAAACACAAACGCCCGAAAGAACAACAAAGTATCTTTGGCTATTATCGAGGTTAAGCAAGGCATAAAATCAATATTATCATCTCCTACAAGTCCTGGCCTTCGAAAGCACCAACAGGATTTTAAAGCATTTGTAGAGAAAAAGAAAGCGGCAAAGAAGAACACATTGGAAGTCTTTTATGATGATATGATAATGGTGTTCAAGCAAAAATGTGCTTTGGGACTTATAAGGGCAAATAGTAAAATCATTAATATTACACAGGAGTTTGATTTTAAAATAGATGTTCCTGATTTGGATTTTATCTGTTTGCTTGCTAATTATAAAGATAATAGCCGGACATTAGATATAGAGTTTATTGGAATGGAAGATTGTAAGTTTATTTCTTCATCACACATGGGATACGGGTTATACGCGAATCATATTTTTACCATTCATCCTAAATACCTAAATATGAATACGATTTATAGGGATTCAGAAAAACAAAGACAGCAAGATTTGTACTATCAGCAGAAACATTTCGCCGATTCCGGTATTTTCGGCTTGGCAAAGAATGGTGGGCATTGGAATTTTACAAATGAAGAAGGTAAAGTGAAAGAGACAGCTCCTTCTTGTAAATTTATTTTAAAACCCGAGGATAGTATTTATAATTTATATCCGGGTATTCGTGAGACTTCGATAAAATATTTTGAACAACAAGGCATTTCTTGGTGGCGTCAAGAAGAGGACGGATATTTTCCATCCGGGCATCTTACTTCCTCGCAAAACCATTGTCTAAACCATCTATTTGCATTGAGGATAGATGATGTTGCAGTCAAACAAATTATAGAAAATGCGACCGGCATGACTTTTGACGAGGTACTTCCGTCATTAATAGATAATGACCCGAAGAGTTTTATCTCTTTTGAGTTCGCATTTCATAATGACGAATGGCTGAAAGAGAATGATGAAGGATCAAGACGAGGTACGATGTGTACCTCCATAGATGCGATGATTTTTGCACGTAAGGGAAACCGGAAATGGTTAATCCCAATTGAGTGGAAATATACGGAAAGATACGATAGGGTGGACAAAACAAACCGGAAGCGTCTCGATCGTTATGCACACTTGATTGAAACCTCTGAGCACCTGTTAACCCCAAAGGAAGGAATCTCTCATTCCGTGTATTTTATCGAGCCAAATTATGAACTTATGCGCCAAACTATACTTTGTGAACAAATAATTGCTCATGGATTTGCCAGTGATTTTATCCATATAAATGTTATTCCGAAAGAAAATACAGAATTGTGCAAAGCGGTGGAATCGGAGTTTATCCCCATGCTCAAAGACAAATCCAAATTCCATATTATCGACCCGCAAGAACTTCTTGCACCGCTTGAAGGAAATGAGAAATACTCTAAATTACTGGAATACCTCAGAAAGCGTTATTGGTAATGGAAAATGTTTATATGTATGAAGGATTTAAAAAGTACTTAAATGAAATAGGCTCGCCAACTCATGAAGATTTTATTGCTCTGTGTGCGATGTATCATCCCGGAACATTAGAAAAGATTCCGCATTACATTGCACGCAAGCAAGGAAAAGAGCCTATAGAATATATCCATCCGGTGGTTGAGAAATACCTCAAAGAGACTTATGGAGTTCTTGTATACAAAGAACAAATAATATCGCTTTTTCAAGAGATTGCAAACTTTACTACAAAAGAGTGTAATGAACTATGCACAAAGATATGTCAGTTGATGCAATCTCAGCTTGTTTTGGAGTACCATAAGAAATTTGTTAATCAAGGAGTTTTAAACGGATATGACGAGCAAATCTTAGAACGTATTTGGTATTTTATTGAACGCAATGCTATTTATATAGGCTCTAAAGCAGAAACAGAGGCTAACTTACTAAGACGTTTAGAACGTTAACAATGTATAAGAATATGATGATAATCATATACCTTTCAACTACCTTCTAAAAACTTTCCAAATAGCAGACCTCGCGCCACTCTCGCGTATCGATTAGGTAGATGTTGGTATTACACCTAATTCTTAATAATCGGACATTTCTTGTGCTTTTTTTGTTCGTTTCAGCAAAAATGGTAGATATTTAGCGAATTTGTGTTTGTGTATATCAAGAAAATGTAGTACCTTTGCAGCAAATTTTCAATTGGTCAAATATGAAAATGAGTAAATGTAAAAATTTTTTATTCTTTTTGCTCG
>Ga0247611_10002094_pt1 | contig 33598 bp, 39 predicted proteins | sample 177DNAGHGhighgp2_FD_192422 | JGI IMG/M metagenome (GOLD analysis project Ga0247611, IMG submission 192422) | Sheep rumen microbial communities from Palmerston North, Manawatu-Wanganui, New Zealand - 1770 DNA GHGhigh gp2 | ecosystem: Host-associated > Mammals > Digestive system > Stomach > Rumen... | reverse complement strand
ACAACAGCTGTGACTATACGTAAATGGTCATAATTTGACCGTACACACAACATTCGTGTTAAATTAAACAACTTTATAATAAAAAATAAAAGAGCTCATCCTGTGGTCAAAAAATGAGCTCTTTTTATACGTATATATTATAACTTTAGTTTAAAACTTGTGTACAAACACAAAGCATTATACCTAAATAACCACTATAAATATATTCCGCCGTTCTCCAACCGCTTTTTCCGTCATTAAGTCCATGACGATATAACCAACCAGAAAACCAATATAAAATACCCATTGGAGCACCACATAACATAAACCACAAATTATTCATAGGTGAACCAATTAAATATGAAAGCAAAATTCCACGTAAAGTTAACCAAACTACACCATATAATTCACTGTGATCAATCAAATGAAATGCTGTAATATGTATTGTCCATTTCCAAAGTTTAATATCTTTCGCATCCCATCCAAAATTATCACAGAATTCATCAAAATCTAACTCATTCATTTCATGTGGATCTGGCTTACGTATGCCTAATGCACATCCAATCGCTTCACCCCATCCACAAAACGAAGTACTAAGTTTAGAGCCAATCAATAAAGCCACAACGTATTCCCAGTTTGTATTACCTGTTAACCAAACAGCACAGAATGTAAATAAAGTACACCACCAGAATTTACACAGAGGTAAGCGAAAACCCCATTGTTCGAACATACCACCACGTGCACGATAGCCAATTACACATAGCAATACGACGATGATATCTTTAATCCAGATATTTTCTATCATTTTTATACGTCTCCGAATAAATTAATTTTTTATATTCACGTATTATAAGAACTTACTTCTTTTTGTTTTTCAAAAGAGTGATTAAATCGTCTTTATTAATGAATTCTTTATCTAGTAATAAAAAGTCATATATACGTTTTTTAAATTTATTAAAAATCTGTATATCTTCTAAATCTTGTTTTGTCTTGGACTTTGTATAATTACTTAAACCAAATAATTGCCAATAAATTCCATAATTTTTAGAGAGACGTATTAATTGTTCATCACCACTCTGACTTAAAAAATAATCTGTGATAATATTTGCAGATTTTCCACTTAATAATAATTCAGTAGCAGCTTCTCTTGCGTGTGAATCAATTTCTCTTTGATGACTTAAATATTTTTTAGTTTGTGCTTTATTTGTTATATCATTACTATTAATTCCAGGTATTCTTTTTTCTTGTTTTTCAAATTGATTTTTATGAGTATATTCATGAGAGTATACTTTCATTAAGTCTTCAACAATCCAATTTAAGAATTGATTACTTGTTTTAGTTAAATCAATACTTCTTAATATATCTAAAAATACAGGTTTTATATTTATCTCTAATAAGCCATCTTCATATGCATTAGCTTCAATTATTCCGCTTCTTGGATAAATTAATTTTTTATTAGATGTATCAATATTAAATGTCATATTTATCTTTAAAAATTCTGTGTTTAATAAATCAATTATATGATCATCAGATAAATCACCTTCTTGTTTACATTGATATAATATTGTTAATAGACTTGCTTTTATATTTTGAGGTTTTATATTTAATTTTGAATAAGTTTCTATTAAAGAATTATGCAACAAATTTAAAATATATTTGGTTTTTATTGTTTCATTAGATAGATATATATAATTTAAACTTTCTAAATAAATGTTTTTATCAAACATGATATGTCTCTGAATAAATTAAATTATTTTGTTTACATATTATAAGAACTTACTTCTATAAAAGTTCTATATTTTATAATGTTAAAATAATTCAAAAGGATATCAATATGTTATCTTTAAAAACAAAAATTATATGTTTTAGTTTTATAATTATTGTGGTTGCTTGTATTACATTTTTATTGTTATGGCAAGATACGTCTTCAAAATTATCTAAAGCTCATGATGAATTAACTAATGCTTTATCCACAGTTGAATCTTTACAAAAAGATAATGAAAAATTAGTAACGTATATTCAAAAAAAAGATGAGGAGATTAAAAAAATTGAAAAGCAATATAAAGACAAGATTAAAAATATACCGGTGGATGCTTGCGGTGACGTTAAGCCGTCTAAAGAATTGCTTAAATATTTCAGGAGTAGCAATAATGAATAAATTATCTGAAATTTTAGCAATTATTATTCTTATTGCTTTTTATATTTTTGCTATAAGTTTTTTAAATGGATGTACTACACATACTACAAATATTGTTACAACAAATAAATTAATTCAAACAGATTATGATTATGACTGCTTAAGTGATGATAAAACTTTTTCTCAAATTATAATATGTTATCAAAAGCAAGATAATGCAGAAAAAGTACAAAATCACGTAACTAATGAATTATTAAATAATTAAAAAGAATTTAATTTGCTTTATTTGTCTATATTATGATAATGTGGATTTGAAGAATTACCAAAAATATCGACACCTCTTTCTTTTTGCTTAAAGTATTCATCTCTATCATATTGCATAGTAGGTAATGGATGCTTATATTCTTCATAATTCAATTCTGGATTTGCATACCAGGCTTTAAATTCATCTGGATTAAATATTTCAATATATCGATATCCATTTTCTGCAGCTATTTTACGTTTCAACGGCTCTAATTCAGTCCATGTATATAAAATCTTTTTATAGAAATCACCAGACATAGATTTGAGCCATTCTACATCAGCTTGACAGTTAGGATCTTCTGGATTATATGGACGACGACCATGCTTGATATGTCCGTTAAATTGTATCATCATTTTTTCAGATGGTATATAAGCATCTATTTGCCACGGTCTATTATTTTCTGGATTTCTGAAAAAATCAAGTGTTACAGATTTCTCAGCATCTGGCCATTTCTTTTTAATTAAATCCCAATAATATTCTTCATCATCAGAACTATTATAGCCACTGTCTTTATCGAAAACTTTTCCATCACCTTCATCAAGATTATATCCATATTCTTTTAAAACGCTTTCTACAATTTCACGAAAATTTGACATATCTTTTTTATTCCTTATTTATTCATATGAGATAAAGCCTTTTCTAATGGTGTTTTTCTATGAGCAACTGGTGTAGAAGCAGGAGCATCACCGAAAGCAACATATAAATTTACATTACCGTTTCTATCACGTTTAATGTATTCAGCTTTATTAGGATCTATTCGACGTAATAATTTCATTACATTATCTGTAACTATTCCATTTTGTTGATACTCTTTATAAGTTTGACCAACAGTTTCTTTAGTTTGCGTATTTATTATATCATCTTCATGACCATTACTAATAAATTTTAAAGCTCTATAAATTTCATCATCTGTTAAAGTTATCCAATTACCATTTTGTCTACCAGAAGTAAATTCTTTACGTGCTTTATTTAATCCCATATCAGACATAGCTAATTTATCATGAGCTATTGTTTCTGGACTATTTTCAGGTTTAGTAAGTAAATCAAACATACGTTGGATAGAAAATTTTTCTTCTTTTGCTAACGTACCAGTTAAACGTTTACCTTCTGAATCAACAGGCATTAATTTAAATACATCATTACTATTCCATTTTGATAAAAATCCTGCATATTTCATTTTATCTTTTGCTTCGTCTGCATAAATAAATACAGGACGTAAATTACTTTGTGCTGGATTTTTTGAATCATAATCAGCTAAAGAAGGTAAAGGTACATATCCGATTACTTCTGATTCGTTATCTTTTCTAAAAAGCAAACGATTATCAGGTAAAACAGTAACATTATCGTTTGATAAATTATCTTCCCCAACAAATTGTATCTGAGCACCATCATTTATATTTTGATTAATACCAGAAATTTTATATTTTGTTGTAGCTATATCTTTATTATCTAATGTTAAAATAGCAGTTGCATACGTTGTATCTATACCCATGTCATTTAATAATTCAATGAATTTTCTAGGATGTTTAGCTAACGTATAATATTTATCATCTGCTTCAGTTAATTCTTCAGTAGATTCACCTTTTAATGTTTTAACTGTTTCAGGAGTTACTTCATAATAAGGTTTATCACTAAATCTATCTTTATAATCATTTAAAACTTTATCCATACTTTGACCTAATTTTTGAGTACGTATATAAATTAATTCTCGAGTAACAGAATCATAATGATTAATTAATACAGGTTCATCTTGATTTTCAAGTTCCCAAAGTTTTTGTGCATTATTAATACCTTTTTCTGCGTTTTTAACATAATTATAAACAGCTCCTACAGAATCTCTTTCTTCAGGACTTAACATTTCAAATATTTTATCGGTTGCTTCTTCTGCTTTAGCTAATACATCAGCATTTCTTGGATTATTTAAAATTTCACGATATTCTTCAATAGGCATAGCAAAAGCATCTTGAGCTTCCATACGATTAGCTGCATAATGACCTTTAGTATCTAACACATTACCTTGTTTATCAATAGGACCAAGATATGTACCATTATTCAGATAAGCTTTATTACCATCTGCATAACCAATAGGATTATTATTAATATCAATAACTTGTTCACCATTAAAATAACCTATTTTTCTTCCTTTTGCTTCAGGTTCAATTACTTCTACCCACAAATTTTGTGGATTAAGACCATGCTCAATACCTTTTACACATAATCTATTACCTTCATCATCAACAACATAAAAAGCATGAGGATGATCTAAAATAGCAATCGGAAAACGTGCTTTAATGATACTTAAATATAAACCTAAGTCTGCTGCATCTTTGAATAAATTAACAAAAGAAATAACATTATAATTAGCAGGTACTTTTAAGTCTTGTGCTCTTTGTTTACGATATTCAGCTCCACGAACTACAGGCCTCATATTTTTTGCAGTAGACACATCTTTATTAAATTGTTCATCACTATTAGTTTTTGTAACAATATTCAAAACAGTATTTACAATTGCACTTTTAGCACGTTCTGGTTCAATATTATTAGCCTGCAATATATCTTTATCTTCTTGTGATATTTTATCTAAAATAGCATCATCATTCTTAATAATATTAGTTGCTTTAGTTATGTTATTGTTTGCCTGACTTAAATATTCTTTAGCTAACTTATCTGAAATATTTTTAATTAATTCAGACGTATTAGCTTCATTAATACGTGCTAAAGCTTTTTCTACTATTGTTCTACAACTCTTTCCAAATGTTGTACTTTCTTTAATTTTAGTAATAACATTTTGTAATTTATCTTTATAACCATCAGAAACCGTTTTCATTACATCTTCAACTTTAGCAATAGCTTCAGCCTCTGTACTATAATGATTTAATAATCCATCTACAATTTCGTTTTCTGATTTATCGAATAAATCATCACTTATTTCTTTTGTTGCATTTTCTTTACTATCAAATTCAGCTTCTTTCATCATAGATTCTAATGATAAATCATTGCTTTCTGCATCATAATAAGCTTGACGTAATTGACTTAGCAAACCTTCATTACGTAATTTTTTAAATAAGGTATTAGAAGGACCAAATTCACCTTCTTTAGCTAAACCTTCTTTACGAATACTCCATATAAATTCTACAGCATTACCAATTGTTTCTGAATCGTTAGAAACAATAGCATCTTCAATTATATTTTTTACTTCATTGTAATATGGTTCTTCAGGTTCTTCTATCTCTCTATTTGCATTCTCAGGTTCAATTACCCATTTATCATTAACCAAAGAATATACGCCAGAAGTAACTAAAGGTGTTGCAATATTTTCTGCACCAACTTCAACCGGAAGTCCTTTAACTGTAATATTGTAATGATCATTAAATACTTTCTTAGCTGTTTGTAAGTATTTATCAAGAACTTCAGCTGTAATTCCAGCTTGTTCATAATCATATACTAAATGTACATCTATATCTGAATTTTCATTGTAATTATAATTAGCTTCACTTCCTGTAAAATAAATATCAACAGGTTCTTGACTAATCTTAAGACTATCTTTAAATTTAGCTGCAATATCTAACAAAGCTTGTCTTACATCAGCACGTAATTCTTTATTATCAAATAAATCTTGATTAAGTTTACTTTGTGTGTTTGCTTCTTGAAAACTTGCAGAATTTATATACGTAGCATCTGTCCATTGTTTTAATGCATTGGCACCATCATTTACGTATTTTGTGGTATCTAAAGATTCTTCTACGCTATCATTTTGTAATAATTTTAATTCTTGTCTAGCTTTTTGAACATCATCAATTGCCTTTTGATAAGCATTTAATTCTTGTTCAGATGGATGATACTTTTTATTAATTTGCTTTAACTCTTCCATACTAGCATTTTTATTTTTAGCATCATCACGCATTTGTTTCCAAGTTGCTTCTTTTTGCTTATACGTATCAATTATTTTTTTAGATTTTTCAAATACTTTTTTCAACTCTTGTACTTTTTTTGTATACGTATCTTTATTATAAGAAGCAGCTCTATTATCCATATTATTATATACTTGACGTTCTTTTTCTTGATCTTTACGTAATTGTGCTAATCTATCTTGTGAATTCGCAATTCCAGAAAACATATCGGCATTATGTAAAATATTACCTGGATGAGAAGCTGTACTAATTGCAGCATCTAATTCACGATTCATTTCTTCTTCTCTAGACATTGGAATAGGATTTGCTAACTTTTGCTTGAAATTTGCTAAATCTACTTGACCACTTGACATTCTATAAGCAAAAGAAAGACCACCAGCTACAATTTGTTTTCTTGAAAGTTTGTATCTAGCTATTTGATTTTCTGTTTTTGGATCTAATACTTCAACGCTATAAACTGTTCCATCTTTTAAAGAATCTACTGATTTTATAGCTTGATTTAATCTAATCATAAATATTGGATTACCAGCAGAAATATCTTTATTATGTAAATATTCTTCGCAGCCAGGTACATTTGATAAATAGACATATTCACTCTTTTGCGGGATTTTAAAAGTACGTGAATCAGCTGTTCCAATAGGTTCATTGCCTAATAATTCTTTATAAAGTCTATTATTCGCAGCATTCCAATAACCAGCTAAAATTTTACGTCCTGTTGCTTTATCTTTTCTAGTAACACGATACCATTTAGAAGTTAATTCTTTATCTTCACTAGTTTCAGGCATATCAGAAATAAAACCAGCAAATTTATTATTAACGTGTCCATCTTTATCAATATCTAATTTATCACTACCTTCATTGTAATAATAAACTGAACCACCAACTGTTGTAAATGGAGCTACTCTTAAATTATAATATTTCAATGTTAAATTAGCTTCATTAACTTGATCAATAAAAGCCTTTTGCATATATTCATCAGTTTGACCTAATTTACTTTTAATATCTTCACAAAGTTTTGTAACTTCATCTTTTTCGATAGATTCAAAGCTAGCTTTTTTACCCATAGTTTGTGGATCTCCTTTACGTCCTTCACGGTTAATATAAGGTAAATCGTGTAAAAGTTTTTTATAATATTTTGATAAAACGTTATTATTTTTCCATTTAGAAACAGCAGTACTTAACATTAAGTAACCTTCAACAGCATTAGTTGCGTTTTCTTCAATCCAATCAAATATACGGCTTTCATATGCACGTCTTAAATACTTATCTTGTTTAGTCATTTTATCATACATATCTTTTTTGTCGCGAAATTTACCAGTAACGACACTAAATTTATTTTTATCTGTGTCAAAAACAATACCTGTATAATTTTCTAAATTTGAATGTGCTGACGTATTATCTTCTGTTAAATTAATACGTTCACTATCTGGAAAAAGTGTAATAGACATTTATCAAAAACCTTTAATTAAAACAACTTAATACTAGAACTTTATAATTGAAATGGAAAATTTATGCTTTACATTTTAAATGTTTTTTGATATAAAATTTATATTCTATTATTAATGAAATAGGAGTTAAAAATGCGTGTTATTAACTTAGATGAAACAGGAATAAAATTAATTACATCTGATAAAAAACAAATGTATTTATCTATGAAAGAAGTTAAAGACTTTGTAAATAAAAAATATATTTTAAAAGACGGTATTTTATCAGTTGATAATAAAAAACTAGTACTTTCAGATAAAGACGTATTAGAATTTCCTGGAATAATTCAATATATTGAAAATAATTTTAAGGATTAATTAATGTTTAAAAAGAAAAACAAAAAAATACTTGAAATTAATGAATTAGCTTTAAAAAGTTTAGCTTTGTTTGAAAAAGTTCACGGTGAATATGATCCATCAGGCTATGAAGTAGAATATACACGTATCCCTGGTGGATTAATACGTACTATTTCTACTCCAGAAGCCTTAGATCAATTGTTTATTCCATTACCTGCTTCATATTTTATTGTACGCTAACTTTTGAAGCAATAATATTTTCTAATGTAGCTTTTTGTACTTTCAATATAGATAAAATAAACGCTTTAACGTCAGAGGTTAAATGTTTATTAAATATTTTTTTAACGATAGATAATTGATTATAGTCTTCTTCTGTTATATATGGTTTGATGTCCTCTAATTCAATTTTATCTAATTCTAAACATCTTATACCATCAACCAATAAAAATTCTAATTTAGTACGTGGTTTTTTCATAATATATCCAAATACCTTATTCCATCGATTAGTATCCGTTGGATTATTAGAATTAATTTTTATTTTAACGTTAATAGAAATTTTAGGAGTTTTACGACCATCACCAAAAAAATCAAATTTAGACATAAATTAGTTCCTTCTTTTTGTTAGAAATTATAAAATTCAGATGAATCTTCTGTAGCAGAAAGATTTTGTTCAGCTGCATTAGCATTCATAAATGTTTTCATGTGTTCTGTAAAAGGTATATCTTTTAATTCTATTTTCTTTACTTTTTCTTTAGAAAAATCAATTAATAACTTTTCTTCACAATTTAAAGATTCCATTATTTTTTTAACTTGATCTTCAGTAAAGTCTTGATAAAGAATATTTTGAAATTTAAAATAATTTAATGTTTGACTTATATTATTTTTTGTATCTTTAAGCCATATTAAATCGTATTTCTTTTCAACTATCCATATTCCATCAATAATTTTAATATTATTCATTAAAAACCTTTCTTGGAACTAAAAATTCTTTTACACTTTCGTTTAAAATCAAATCTTTTGATTTTGTTAATGTATATAATTCATTCAAACATTTGATATTATATGGATTTTCTTTATTATACGTCGATGATTTTACTGAATATTTTACGGATTCACCTAATTCTGGAGCAGTTATTGCACCAGGAGCTTTAACTGATTGACCTAATAAAAATTTACTAATCTCATCTGTAGTAGACATTGTATTAATAGTATTTGAACTACATACCAAAGATGCAACATCTGCTGGAAGACCCATTTTAACAAGAAATTGAAATTTATTAACATTAGTCATTCCAGGATTTAATTCATTGAAAGATTTCATTAATTCACAAATATCACTGTATTTTTGAATAACGTCGGCTGGAATTTGAATTGGCTCATTTAATCCTACTTCAATTTCCATAGAATTTACATCCCAACCACCATGGGTAAGAATATTTTCAACAAGATTCATCATTGCATCTAAGAAACCTTTTTTCAAAGGAATTAATGTACGTCTCAATTTTAAATCTTGTGCTTCGAGTGTTTGAGAAGTAGTAATAACATCTTCACCAACTAAATAACCTTTAGGAAGACCAGAATTACGTAAAATTTTATCCAAGAAGTATTCTACGTCTTCAGTTGAACTCAAATCTATATTAGACTCAATATGATCAACTGTTACTTTTTTACCATCAGAAGCTTCTGGTAATGTTAATACTGAATATGCGCCAGGAAATTTACGACCTGCTTTAGGTGCTTGAGTATCACTAAAAATAGAGTTAAGATATTGTGCTCTAAATTCATTTAAGAAACTTGCAGAATCCATCATAGAAATACCATTAGGCATAGGTACATAAAATACAAGACGTTGAATTTTAGAAGCACGCGAAATACCAAGTAAAGACTCCAAAGTAGTTAATTGATCAAAAGCTGACCGCATAGACCATAACATAGATTTACCATAAGGCTCAGTATCTTCTGAAAACAGTTTTGCGTGGACAAATTGCCATGGCTGCCATATCTTTTTCTCAGTTTTAGATGTAACACGCATTGTATTAACATAAGAAGGCTCTGCTTCAATCTCATAGTTAATTGGATTATTAAATTCATCTGTATTAACTCTAAATCTATGTGGATTTACAAAAGAAATCACTAAATCTTCTAATACATCTATACGTTTAAAATCATCAATATCATCTTGAGTCATCCAAGCTTCAAGATATGGATAGGACAACAATAAACCATAATTACCATATTTAGCAAGACCTCTAACAATAGCAGGTAATCTTTGATAAATTTTATTCTTATATAATACTTTTTCTACAAATTTTTGAGCATTATTATTACTAATTTTAATTTTTAAAGGGTTCTCAACAAAACCTTGAGAAAGAACTTCTGCCACATACGTATCTAAAATAAGATTAACTTCAGATACATTCTCATCCATAGCATCTACAGACTGATATAAAGCTTTCAATTCCTCATAATTTTTAGAAAATAATGTATACGTACTCAAAAAGTCATCATATAATTCAAACATTTCTGAAGTATGTTTCATTGATGTAGGAATAGAAATATACTGACCAGACTTAGTCTGCCCCAATGAAAAGTTATGCTTTTTTGAGAGGGCTTTTAATACAGAAAAACTTATTCCAGGATTACTTACGAAAAGGGTATCAGTTTCTTTGTCATGAAATCCATTCTCTGTTATTAATTTTGCAATTTGTTTTGCTTTACTACTTACCATAGTTATATATTCCTATAATTATTCCCATGTTAAATTTACATGTACATCAAATTCATTATTTGTTTGTGTATCTTTACAACTAATTAAACCAGATTTATAGCACAAGATTATAAAGCCTAATGAAAAATTATCAGATAATACTTGTTCTATTGGTTTTAATATTTGTATACCATCAGTTGCTTTATACTCAAAATTTACCCATTTATTATATATAAGACGTCCACTAATAAAATTCAAAACAGGATATTCTTGTTCCCATTCATCAATTAAAGTAGTATCTATTAATACACCAGAATTAGTATCTTCTATCTTATTGATTTCAATAACATCACCTCTAGCACATGGTTTGTTACAAATCATACGAACACAAATACCACGCATCCAAAATTCATAACTGTGTTTGCCATCTACATTTGATTTTGATGTTGCATAATAAGAAATACATCTGATAGGAAAAGAAAAATTAGAATTTGTCATGGCGTATTATCCTAACAAAATTTGTCTAATTTTAATTTGACCGGATTCAGTCAATGTTGCCACTAATCCTTTAGTATTATTAATAGCTTGAATAAATTCTTGTTCCGTCATATTTTCTAAATCTACATTAACGTTTTCTTTTACAATTTTTTCTGTAGATTCTGTCATTATAATTTTATTAGTGTCCATTAGTATAGTCTCCTTAAAAAATTATCTATTAGCAAGACGTAATTGTATTGTATTAGCATTAAGTGACATTCTTTCACCTTGTAATACAGTTTCCGCTGGTTGTAATGGAATAACAATCATGAGTTTATATTTATATTCCATATCATAAGGACTTTTATCATATCTATAATACAAGCCTAAATACTTAATTGTATTACCATTTTTTGTCCAATCTTCTGTAGCTTTTGGCCAATCAATAGCATCTAAATTCCTAATAATGCCGTTCAAAGGATCACCAAAATTCACAGGCTTTTCTAAAATCGTAAATCCTTTTTTAATTGGTTCATCTGTAAAGCTAAAAGTTGCTTCATCAAAAGTAATACCTAATCCAATATACATATCACTAGTAGGAAAATCAAACGTCGGAATACCAAAATTATTTTCCAGTAACATGTTTACAAAGTCAGGATTAACCATAAAACGTGTATTAGCCATTTATATTTTTCCTCTTAGTAATCTGATAAACTTAATGTAACTGATCCAATACCAAATACGCAAGTCTCACCTTTTAGAACTTCTTCGGATTCAGGCATACGTAAAACAATTAAAGGTTTTATATCATCACCATAATCCATAGTATCAAAAATACCTATCATTTCAACAAATTTATTAGATTCTGTCCAATTTTCACTTGCTGTATTAAATACTACTTCATTTGCATTAGTAATATAACAATCTTTAGCTTTACCAAAAATAATACGTGCTCTTTGATAATTACCTAATGGGCGTCCACCAAATACCTCATCAAAATCATCAGTATTAACTTTAGCACCTACTTGTGTTAAACCCAATCCTAAAAATAAATTCTTTTGAGTAAGATCTGGAGTACCACCAAAATACTCTTTTAAAAGTTTATTCATAAATCCAATTTGTAATCCATATACTGCCATTTATTTATTCCCTTTAAAAATAGATTCAATCAAATCTTCCATAAAAATATATGTAGCGCCTTTATTACAAATACTATATTAACTTACCACAGATAATGCGACTTTCTTACCAACCAAAGCACAATTACAAGTATACGGTGTAAAATACTTTGGTTTCTCAATTATATCTGCCATAATAGTTTCTTCATAAGAAGCACTATTAGCAATAATCGATACAAGATTAATAACAGCTGGAAAATCTTTAGTCTTTTCTAACTCAATTATTAAATCACCTGTTGTACTCAGTGATGTATAACCAGTCTCTACATTTAATTTATAATTTGTAATACCACCACGACTATCTACATCAGTTACAGTAAAAATAAGCGGTAATTTTTCTTTTCCATCTTCAGACGTATCTATATAAATTTGATTTCCTTCATTATCATATACATCAAATTCATCACCAACAACAAATCCAACACCAGAATCTATAATATGCTTAGGACGTGCATCATAATATACCAATGGTCTAATTTCTTCAGTAATATTAGGATATTCAGGTACCTGTTCCCAAATCGTATTCTCAATAGCTCTAATAGAATGCTCTCTCTCTACCAACTTATTAACAAACCAAAGTGTACCTTGTGCACGTATATCTTTTAATTTCGTAAATCCATACTGATCCACTTCCCAATCAAACCAAATCGTATGACTACCTACCTGACTAGATGTATCAACAGTACCCTGACGTGCAGGTACACAATTCGCTATATTCGAATACGTCTTTCCATTACTCAACTGCTTACGTACAGTACCAAGTACCATCCACTCACGTGCTACCTTATTCTCCTGACAATCATATTCATTCAAAATAATACGGCTATCGCGCGGCAAATATAATTTTGAAGGAAGAATAATTTCAAGAGCTAAAATATCAGAATCATATTCAGTTCCATCAGCAGTTAATCCATGCTCATCTAAAACTTGACGATATTTATCAAACAAAGGAATAACAGATTCGGTAGTTTCAATCCATTCATTATTAACAAAATTACTATATTCATTTACATTATTGTCTATAACAGGTATACGTATCAAAACCTGGAGAGAATAATTACTGAATAAAGATTCATCACGCTGAGCAGCCGCATATTCTGCCATATCAGTAATATAAGCATCTCTCAAATTATATTGAGAGAAAGCAGTTTCTTTAAGTCTTGAATTACTCTTTCTTTTTGCCATAAAATTTTACTCTGAAAAAACGCGTTTTCTATTAGAACTCATACATATAAAAATAAAAAGAGATTGATGACGTTAAAACCACCAATCTCTTCTTTCTTCCTTGATTTTATGATTAAATACTGAACTTTTTTACATCATTGGCATTGCTGCCATATTAAGATTTACTCCATTGTTTTCAATTGGATCTTCTGTAATAATACACGAAGATGTCAATGCAACAGCAGCAACAGAAGAAGCAGCATATACTTCACCTTTAATAGCTTTAGTAGGATCAATAATACCAGCTTCAATCATATTTACTACTTTTAGTTTTTTAACATCATATCCAAAATTAATATCTTTATCTAATACTTCTTTAGCGATGATATCATAATGTACACCTGCATTTTCGAGGATAGTATTAAATGGAGCAGATAAAGATTTAGCAAAAGTAGATACACCTAAAGCTTCATCTTCGTTATCTGTTATTACATTATTTTTTACTTCTTCAATTAAATGTAACAATACAGTACCACCACCAGGTAAGTAACCTTCTTCTAATGCAGCTTTAACAGCACCCTCTGAGTCATCTAATCTATCTTTTCTTTCATGAATTTCAGTTTCAGATGAACCACCAACCTTAATTACTGCAACACCAGTAGTTAAAGCAGCAAGTCTCTTTTCTAATGCATCTTTTTCCCAAGTTGCATTTTCTTTCAAAGCATTAATTTCACCACGAAGAGCTTCGATACGTGTATTAATTAATTCTTGATCTCCATGACCACCACTAATAATTGTCTCATCACGCTTAATGATAATTTTATCAGCAGTACCAAAGTCAGCTTCGGTCATAGCCTCAAATTTAATATCCATTGGATCATCTGCTACTTTACCGCCAAGATAAATTGCCATATCACGAAGTCTTTGTAATCTTGTCTCACCATATGAAGGAGCCTCAACACAAGCTACTTTAATTTGACCACCAGAACGCATAATATTCATAGCTAAAGCTTGAGTTACAGATGTATCAAAAGATTCTGCAATAATTACAAGAGGTTGACCACGACCTAAAATACCTTGAATTACATCAGCAAGAGTCTTAAAGTTACTAATCTTAGAATTACATAACAAAACTAAAGGTTTATCAAACTCTACAATTTGTTCTTCTGGTTTATTTACAAAAAATTGAGATGTCCAACCTTTATCAAAAGTCATACCTTCTTTAAATTCAAGAGTAATATCACGATCTTTAGTCTCTTCAACCATAACAATACCATTCTTACCAACTTTCTGATAAGCTTCAGCTACAATCGAACCAAGCTTTTCATCACCATTAGCAGAAACTACTGCAATATTTTCTAATTGTTTATTATCTGTAATCTCTATTGAAAAACTATCCAATTTTTTAATAACGTAATCTGTAGCTTTTTCAATACCTCTACGAAAAGATGTGCGATTAACTTTATCGTTAGACAAATCTAATTGACGTACTCCATTATTAACAATAGCTTGTGCTAAAACTGTTGCACTAGTTGTTCCATCTGACACAGCATCAAGTTGTTTTTGAGCAATAGAAATAGCTAAATCTGCACCCAATTTTACTTTTTCATCCTTAGGCGAAATTTGTTTTGCAACCGAAATTCCATCCTTTGTAATTGTAACAGGCTTATCTTTTTCTTGATAAATTACAGTACGTCCAGCCGCACCAAGTGTAGTTTTTACAGCATCAGCTACAAGATTAATTCCCTTAACCAAGGCATCTTGGGCCTCTCTATCAAAGTATGCACTTCTACTCATGTTATCTCCTTTTTATTACTAAATTAGTTTAAAACTTGACCTTCTGCTTCAACAGCAATAATATCATTTACACGTACACGTATATATTTTTCACCACCAAGTGTAATTTTTGTTCCAGATACTTTAGGGAATACAACAACATCACCAATACCAAAAGGAGGATTTACTAAAAGTCCATTGTCATTATATACGTCTGCACACGAAATAATTTCACCATATGTAAAATCATTACTTAGAGAATCTGGAATATATAGTTCTCCTACTTTTTCTTCTTTTTCAATTTCTTTTACAAAAACATTATTACCTACAGCTTTATAAATTTTACTCATCTTCATCTCCTTCAAAATATTCAATAATATTATCTTTACCTGCTAAGACAGTATCATCATCAAGAATTAATGATGGAGTTTGTCTAATATTATACTTTTCAACAATATCTTCATGATCTTCAACATTAATTACTTCAACACCTTCAATATTGTTTTCTTGAATATATTGTTTTACCATTTTACATGGCATACAACTTGTCATAGAAACTAAAATCATATACGTATCCTTTATATTTTTTAATTAAAACCAAATGAGACCCTTCATTTTAGCAAAAAAATTATCATTTTTCTTTACATGAACTTGGTTTTTGCTCTTTTCATCATTTTCAGATTTTTCTGAAATATTTTCTTTGGATTCATCAACATTAATATCATTAGTATCGGCTTTAATTGATGCTGATTCAAGATTTTCTTCACTTTTGGATTCAGTTTTTTCATCATAGATATCCTCTTTATTGTTTTCAGGTAAAATTTCATTTTTTGCTTGAACTTTTTTTGATTTAGTTTTAATATTAGAATTTCTATGAGGTTTTTTTCTTGTTACAACCATATGTTTCTTTCCTTTTCTAATTAATTTTATATATAGAATATCAATTTGATTTAATATTTAGTATATTTTTTATCTGTTTATAGAAAAATTAATTGTGCAGTACCATTTTTATGGACAATAGCATTACAATTTGCCCATAAAGTCATACCTTTTTGATTATAATTAACAATTAATTTTGATAATGTACCGACGTATATAGTATTTTCTGAAATTTTAGGACTATGTGTATGTCCACAAATACAATTTTCAAAAGTTTTACTATATGCATTAGGACTTCCTGCTGCTCCAGAAATACCACAATCACCATGTTCAGAAAGTTCAAAGCCACATACTTCAAAACTTTCATTTCTAGGTAAATATGTAAAGTTTTTAGGCAAATGTGGATCTAAAATATGTTTTCCATCACAATAATCCATAAAAAGTTCTGCACCAAGTCTAGCGTTTGTTTTATCTTTTACAAATTCACCTGTATCTAACCATTTTTCAACAAATGCATCGTGATTTGAATTTACTATTTTAAATTCTGTATTAGGACAATCTTTTGCTAAATCACAAATTTTATCAACAACAATATGTAATTCATTACCCAAACATGCATTTTCTCTGTTTATGTTTTGAGCATTAAATAAACATTTGCCAAAATTATGATGACAGATGCTATTCCAAGAAGCAATATCATGAAGCATTGTATATTTTGGTTTATACGTATTAATAAAATCTTTTGTTTTATCTAACGCTATTGTTTCTTCATCTGGTAAATGTAAATCGCCTAACACTATTGCAGGTAGATTATCAACAGAAGTAACATTTTCATTTGTATAAACTTTATTTAAATCACAAATACAATTTTTTGCATATACTAAATTACGAATAACATATCTTTTTTCTGTTTGATTCCATTCAAGTAAAATTGCACCATACTTATGATATTTTGAATCTATTTGATTTGTAATTGTTTCTTTATAATCAATATTTGATAATGTACCTGTTGAACATGCAACACGATAACTTGTATATTGTTTATAAGGTAATATTTGTAAATATTGTTTACTTGATCCTACAATTACTGTTTTAAGATTAGTTGATAATTTATCAATATTAAGTAATGGATTTTTTTGAGTATATGGAATTAAAAAATCTTGTGCAATACAAGTTTTATCTTTTTCAAATTCGAAACGTGTAGCTAAATAAGGTGATAATAAATTAAATACGTCTCTAGAAAAAGTTTTATTTTTCTTTATACCTTTACCCCATAAAATACCTAATTCAGCCTCATTTTCAACACAATATGTAAGTAAAGTATCATAAAAATTTTTATTTATATCACAACCATCATTAACATAAGTAACTACAATTTTATCTACATTTTTTGAAAATATTTTAGTAATGTTATGACGTGTATTAATATTAAGACCATCTACTTCATCTACAAAATTAGTCCAATTACCCCATATATTTTCAATTAATGAAGAAGGATACATAGGATTTAAATCTCGATATTCTGTACGTAATAACTTTTTACCATATAAATCACATAAGTCTTTGTAATAATTAAGTATTTCTTGTCTATCAATCATTACTTAGCATCCTTCTTTTGTTTTTTAACTTTTACTTTCTTTACTTTATTATTTGCTTTTTCTAATTTATTTTTAATTTCTTTAGCTTTTTTAAGTTTATGTTTAGCAAAAAGTTTTTCAAATTCAAAACGCTCTTTTTCATTAAGTCTTTTTTCTGTAAGGTCATCTTCAACAATACAATCAGCTAAACCATAAGTAATACAATCTTTTGCATTTAAATATCCTCTTTCATCAGATTGTAATTTTTCTAGTTTAGCTTTTGTTAATTTACCGCCACATGCTTCTAAATATAAAGATTTCATATTTTCAGAATATTCAATATTTTGTATATACGTTTTTTCAATCTCACTATGTTTTGTTGTAATATTAAAGATAGATCCAAAATGAATAAAATGTGTAGCTACTCTACTCATGCATCTCATTGTACCATGTGCAGCAATTAAAGAAGCTGCAGAACCCGCTTGTCCTAAAACAAAAGTAATAACTTCGATATCATAAATTTTAGCAATATTCATTAAACCTATAATATTCATCATAACAGATACGTCACCACCTGGACTATTTATGATAAATGTTAATGTACGTCCACGATTATCTTGATTAAATACAAAGGTTGTTAAATCTCCAATTAAATATGCACATGTATCAGTAGTAATTTCTTCTAAAATAAATACTTTATCTTGATACATATAATTTCTAGGAATTTGCTGTACAATATTATCACTATTACCAGACCACATTTAATTATAAACCTTCCTTTTTGTTAAATCTATTATATTGAACTTTAATTAGATACTTGTTTTCAAAAATAAATTTCCATTTTGTGTCAAATATTTTCTATTTTTCAAACTACGTCTTCATAACAAAACAATTTTTTATTTAACCGGTTCTATTATACAAGTACTTTTTTTAATTAATTCTGGAATTGATAAATGAATAATAAAACTAGCTTAAAAGCTGAGATTTTACAAATTATTAATGAAAATGTCAGCAATAAATATTTTAAAGAATACGTAAATTTTAATCCTGATATGACAGATGATAGAAACGTATCTCCTACTACAGGTGATATTAATGTTAATGGTGTTACAATTCCTGTCAGATATGCTCAAGATGCTGATTATAAAATATATGAATTTCCTAAAGAGTTAGGAGATCATTTAAGAGCTAATTGTCAAGGTATTAATGAAAAAGGTTTTACTGCTCCTCAACAAGCAGCTCAATTATTAGCTAACTATATTGAAGATGAAAATAATGAATTAGGATATATTTTAGATAAAGCTCCTATTAATGATGAAGATATGCTATTGATTCATCATAGTAAAGAAGATATATATGGACCTATTAAAATTCGTTTTCATGATATTCATCAATTTTTGAAATTAAATAATCATTATAGAAATCATCCAGAAAAACCACAAGCACAGCAAGAAGCAGTAGAAGATGAAGATTGGATGATTTTATGGAAAAATAGTAAAAATTCAAACAATGATGAAAATTTCATTGATTATATAACACGTCTTAAAAATTCTTACTAATATTAAAAAGAGAAAGATAAATCATGACTAATACTTTTAGACAAATTGTAACAGAAGCTATGCAAAGTATTTTAAATGAAGCTGATGATACTACAAATTTTGTTTCTGTGGCACAACAAGATAATTCTTTTGATACATCTAAACTCAATGCAAACATTTATGATGATGAAAATGAAATGTCTGAAGATAAGCAAGAGGAAAAATCAAAATTAACTACACAAGCCATTGAAAAAATTAAAGATAGTTTAAAAGTATCTGATGAATTACAATCTATCTTAAATCGAATTAAAAAAATAAATGATGAAATGGATATTAATGAATGGAAAGTAAATGAAGAAGATAACACTGCAATTTTGAAAAATAAAAATGCACGTATCTTTAAACAAAATGATAATTTGTGTCTTTCTCATGATGGTAAGGTAGAATTATTTAAGTCTGTTACTGAATTACATAATTGGTTAAAAAATAATAATTATCCATTACCACATAACATCAAATTACATGAAGCTGTATTAAAAGAAGTTAAATTATCAAGTGATTATCAATTATTTAATACTTCTGATATTATTCCACAACATGTTAATGATGATGTTGCATTTAGAATGAAAATGTATCTTCAAGATAGTCCATGGTCTGAAATTTTAGCAAATCGTTGGAATGATATTGGAACACAGTCTGGTGAAATTTTAGGATATGATTTTGGTACTGATGAAGATGAAAATTCTGAAAATTATATTAAATCTGTAGAAACAAATCGTGGTACTATGTATTATGATAAACGAGATTTAAATCCTAAGAAAAATACACGTCTTTATTTGGAACCAAATTTTTATGATATGAATTTAACACCTTCTGCATATTTACATCCAAATGGAGAAATTACAACACAAGACGTATATGGCTTACCTAAAACACCAGAAGATGCTATCTCCAGAAGTACTATTCATAAAGATGAAGTTAAAATGGGTAAAGATGCTACCAGGGCTGCTATGAATCAAGCTGGATTTAAACAAGTAGCTAGTCAAATAAACAAAGTCCGTGATACTAACTTAGGAGCTTTTAATGATCCAACTTGGGCTAAAAAAGTTGATAAAGTTGGTATTGATAGAGCAGAAAAATATTTAGGTGATATATCACAATCTGGCGAATATTGTCTTGATGTAAATGGTAAACCTGTTGGTATTGTTAAAGATAATAAGGTATGGGATTTAAATGAACCAACTATTAAAATAGGTAAAGTTGGTTTACAAGGTCATTGCTATATGGAAAGTAGTCTCGAAGAAGATCAAGTTGAAGATCTTTGGTACTTAAAATATGAAAATAGTGACTTAGATCAAAATTATCTTAATAATACATGGAGAAAAGATGATTTATTAGCACAAAATCTTGATTCTGCAGCTAAATTTGCTACACGAGAAGATGCCATTAATGAATTACGTGAATTATATAATACTAAAACAACACAATTTCCTTTTAAACCAATTAATGTAAATGAAATGTCGGAATGTGGAGCTTGTGGTGCTACTACGGCTAGTTTAGGTTCAGCTGTTCAATATGTTGGTAATCGGAAAAAAAAAGCTGAAAGTATAAATAATGAATCTGAATTAGACGAAGGTAAAGTTAGTAGTCAAATGTATGATTTACAAAAACAAAGATTACCTGGTTCTGATGTAGTTACTGCAAACGGTACAATTTTAGGAAAAGTAACAGATAGATTAGCTTCTAATTTAGACGTAGATTTACCACAAACAATTGAAGTTTTAGATACAAATGGCCAACATTTAGGTACGTCTAAAAAAGAATATCCTTTAGCAAAAACCTTAGAAGGTGATACTATCGGTTATGTTGCAGATAATCGTGTTTGGGGTGCTAAAAATAAACAAATCGGAAATGTAAAAGATTCAACAGTTTACGATACTAAAGGTAACAAAATAGGTATAGTAACTGAAGAAGAACCTTACAATATTGTTAAAGATGATGCTGGATATGCTATTGGTTATATTGATTTAGATGAAGTGTTTGACTTTAATGATAATTTAATTGGTTCTGCACCTGCTTCTGATGATAACAAATACCGTGCTTCATTAAGTGATGATAGAAGATATATTTGGCAAGATTTAGAAGGCAATGATGCTGGATACGTTTCTTTACAAGGAATTGCGTCAAATTTTAATGGTAAAAAAGTAGGAGAAGCTCACACAGACCTTTCTGATGTTGAAGGAATTTATGATTTGGCTAAAAAGAAAGCTATTGAAAAAGCACAAATTGACTTTTTTACAAATATTTTTGGCAAAGTTGTAGATCCAAAAACAGGACGTCAAGGCGTATTTAATCCATATAATAAAGCAGGTCAAATTAAAGATTTATATGCAAATGCCATTAATCCAGGTAATTATGCAACTGCAAATTTATTTGGTGGTCTTTTTGATACGTTATCATCTGAACCAAATAAATTATTGGTTTCTCCTGAAGAGTTTAAAGCTAGAATTGAACAAATAAATAAAATGCATGGATTAAACTTAAATCCTGATGAACCTATTTATCCTAGAAAAAGTGCTAGCCCTCATAATCAAAAAGAATTAAATACTCTTTTACAAAATTATATTAGAGACGTAGCTTCAAGAAAAAGTGAAAAAGGTGCAGGACGTTCTATTGATAAAGATGAAGAAAAATTTAAAATGACTCAACAAGCTAAAACAAATGCTCCAGAATTTAATATGAATAAAAATAAAGAAATTCAACAAAAAGCATTACAAACATTTGATGCTGGTAATGAAAAAGAAGCAAAAACTCAAATACGTCAATATTTAAAATCAATTTATAATAATAATTCTTTATCTGATGTAACAAAGAAAAATATTTATAATGATTTTCTAGTATTTTCAAAACAAAACGGTTTAGAAATGGAAGATGAAATTAAAGATAGATGGTTAGATGAATCTTTTTCAGGTCATTTATTAAGGTCTTTGAAAGAAGCTGATCCAACTCCAGCAGATTTTGCAGACGGTGGTTCACAAGATACATCTTTAGCTGATGTTACTACAACTTCACAAACATCAACTCAACAAACCACAGATGACACTGTTTCAGATGGATTAAATGATTATGGACCAGAAGATTCAGATACTCCCATACAATTTGGTGATGTAAATATTAACGGTGGAAGTGGAGTACCTGATGAAGATGAAGAACAAACTGCTCCTATTCCAGAAGTAAATGAAAAAATTATAGATGTACTGGTAAACGAAAAAGATCCATCTCAAATCAAATTGAAAGTAAAAAATTTAGATACCGGTGAAGTTACAATCAAAGATCTAAATGAAATAGACGTTTAAAGGCTCATTTTTTGACCGTACAAAAGAAAATAGTCCAGGTTATTGTTACTTGGACTATTTTTATTAAAATATGTTTATATGGTCAAATTATGATGATTTTTTAGATATAACCTTTTTATTTTTGTTTTCTATCATTTTATTATAGATATATTTACCAATATTTGATGTAAATTTAGGTATAAATTCTTTAGGCATTCCTAAACAACAATTAGTATCAACATGACGTATATAAAAATATTTATCGTTATAACTCATTTTGAATGGACTTTTAACATTATCTATAAAATTATAATTAATAGCTAATTTTAAGCGTTTATGTAATTCCAATAAATTTCCATAATCACCAATAGGTAAACGAATTTTATTTCTTTTCACTGTATAAATCGAAGATGTATTCATTGAATGTTTTGAAGTATCAAGCGTTTCTTCTAATTCAACATCAAAAACTGTATCATTCATTATTTGAAAACTCCAATTATTATCTTTTCAAATAGAATACCAAATTAATTGAAAAAGTACACAATTATTTTTCCAATTTTAGTAATTTTTTGAAGAGAAAGAAACCTTAAGTAAAGAAAGAGAATTTATATATGGAAATTATTTTTTTTACTTTTCAGTAAAAAAATTAGTTTAATTAAAAATATAATATTATAAATATAAATAAAAATAATAAAAAACAGACATAAGACTTAGACGTTAGACTTTGTGTTTTTCTTTTGACTTTTTTCTTTCTGATTTAAATATTAAAATTCTTTGAAAACAAATCAAGTTCTAAAATGAAAAAGTGAGGTTAAAATGCAAATTTTTGGTAATCCTAAAACATCAAATAAATTTTTTGTGTATTTAGATGATGGAAGTCTTATTTGGACATCTAATTTTAACACAGCTATACATTACATAACTAATCAACGTTATCAAAATTGGTATAATAAACCTTTATACTGTACAAATGAAGAAATTGTAATAGGTTATGATAATAAATTATATCTCAAAAGTAAATGTCCAGAAGATCCAAATCAAATAAAATCTACGTATGATAATAAACAATTATTTTTACTAAATGCAAAAAAACACATAAAAGATACTCTTGACAAAATACTGTTTGAATTAGAATTTGATTCATTGTTTGAATTATATACATATAAAGATTCAAAGATTAAGAAATATAAAGACTTATGTAAAAAAGTATTAACATACAGAGATGATATGTATTTATTTACAGAAAAAATTTTAGATAAATACAAAGATAGACTAATAGAAACAGTAGAAGTTGTAGATTTATCAGATGTATATGATGATTTCTTAACTAATTTTCCAAAATTTAATGATGATGAATCGAGATAATATACGTTTATGTATAATTCCAACTTATCAAAATGATATAGCTGATGTTTATTATATGTTTAATAATAAACGTTTTGATAAAACTATACTCGATACCATTAAACTTGATGAAAAATTAAAAAGACTTAAAGCAGATTTCAATATTCTTCAAATAGAAATTTTATGTGAAAATACAAACGTAATTTCTGATTTTTATTTTACATTACTATATTATCTATTAAAATCATATAGTAATAAAATTATTTTAACTACAAATTTAAGGAATCCAAATAAAGGTGTTATTAATTATTGTGATGTTATAAACGTTAATTTAAATTTTAATAATTACATAAATGAAAAATCTGTAGTCTGTAAAGTAATTAAAGCTATTAGTTCTGACAAAGTTATTAATGTTAAAACATTAGATATATGTTGTGAAAGCAATCCAGATAAAATAATTGAAGATTTAAATAATCTTAAAATTAAATCTTGGGAAATTATTCCATATCATGCTTATGTAAATTCAAATTTAAAAGCTAAAGAATATACGTATTTTGAATCAATAATCAAAAAATATTTATTTTATACAAAAAAGATGAAATTTGCATTTCAAAATAAGTTACAGTTAGATGATATATTAAAAATTGATAACTATAATGTAAAAACAGTATATATTACACCAAATAATAATTTTGGTATATTAGATTTTACAAAAAATAATGAATTTCAAATACTTGAATATGATAACTATGTAAATTATACAAAAAAATTACAAGAAATGGAAAAAATTAGAGATATTTTTTGTTCAAATTGTAATTCTAAATTACGGTGTCTATCAAATAGATATCTGAATTTGAATTATGCAGGTAAAAGTTGTAGTGGTTTCAAAGATTTAATTGATTTTTATAACAAATAAGAACAAGAAGATTGATAGAAAGGGAGATTTTGACGTGAATTTTATGACAGTTATGTTAGAAGAAAGAAAATTAGATAGTAAATTCAAAAAATTTGCAAAAAAGCTTGAAATTTTGAAAGAAAAAGTAAAAAAAGAACACGTTAAGATTGCTAAAGATTTAAAAAAGATTGGTAATTCAATGTATTGTCTTAACGCTATTCCATATATTTCAAAAGAAAGAGATGTATTGAAAAAACCAGAAGAAATTGTATCAATACGTGTTAATTGGAAGAAAAAATCTTTTGAAGGCATGACAACAGATCAAATTATGAATGAATTAAAACAACAGTGGTGTTGGTATGTAGTAGTTGTTGATGAAGAACACACAAGAAACAAGTATAAGAATAAAGATACTATTTGTGTTGTATTTGATACACAAGAAAAAGCTGAAAAAGCACGTCGACTATTTAATAAAATGTTTTTAACAGCTATTGAACAAGATTGTATAGAAGAATATAAACATTTTAGACTTAATCCAGATAAAAGACCTTTAACATTTGATAAAATTATTGGTAAACGTGCATATGAATTATACGATATGATTGATAAAGGTGAAATTTAAGAGTTCTATATAAAACTTATCATGTGAAATTTAAACAAGGAGAAATCTATGGATAAAAAAATTAAATTATTTGTTAAAGGTAAGATGGGTTGTGGAAAAACAACTTTCATTAACACTTTGCGTGATATTCTTAAGAAGAATAAAAAATTTAAAGCATTGTTTGATGGTTATGTTTTCGATATTTACGAATTTTGTGAATATAATGATGGAGAAGAAAAACAGGCTGCCTCTACAAAGATTTGGACAATTACTTCAGAACAATTAACAGAAACAGAAGAATTAGTTGTTCATTATAAAAAATCAATTTTTGTTGAAATTTTCTTGTTTATCAAGAACTTAATTAAGAAAATTGTCCATATCTTTTAAACTATTTGGAAAATTTTTTAAAAAAAGTTAGTAGAAATTTTATCAAACTAGACTTCTATATTGTGTATAGTACAATTTAGGAGTCTTTTTGTATGAAGTTTAATGTACGTCAAATAGATATTGAAAATTTTAGAAGTATTAAATCTAAAGTATCCTTTAAGATTAATAAAGGTTTATTTTCAATAGAAGGAGTTAATAATGATGAGGAAACCAGCAATGGTTCTGGAAAAACGAGTGTTCTTTCAGCTCTTTATTGGTGTTTGACGGGTAACGCTTTAACAAATGAAGTACTTGCAGATGATGTTATTAATTATTCCGCAGGTAAGAATTGTAAAGTAACAGTTTATATTGAATCTGATCAAGATAATATAAAAATAACACGTACAAGAAAAGATTCTGAATTAGGTAATAATCTATTTCTTGAGGTAAACGAGCAAGATTTAACTTGTCATAAAGTTGCGGATACACAAGAACGTATTAATCAGTTTTTGAAGATTCCGTTTGAATTATTACACAGTACTATTATAATGACTCACGACATGAAGTCTGCTTTTTCAGAGCTTAGTCCACAACAGAGAGTACAAACACTTGAATCAATACGTGATTATTCTGTTTGGGATAAAGTTCGTGAAGAAGCTAACAAAGACATTAAAAAATACAACAAAGAGATTCAAGAACTTAGTTTGAAGTCAAGTAGCATTAATGGTAGTCAGGTCACATATACCAAAATGTTAGAGACAGCAGAAAACGAAGTGAAAAAATTAGAAGAATCCTTTAATGTAGATACGATTACTAAACAGATTAATGACCTTACGTCTGTAAATAATAATCTAAATCAACAGATTGATGAAGAATCAAAGCTATTGGAAGGCCTCAATAAGCAATTTGAAGAAATTAATACTGATGATTCTTTGCGGTCAAGACTGAATGAGATTGTAGATACAGCTAACAATATGAAATTATCTCTTCAGAAATCGGAATACGAAAAGAAAGAGTTAATCAGAAATATTGAATTAATCGATGCTTGGTTTAAAAATGATAGATGTCCGACATGTAATCATCTATTGGATAGAACAGAAAAAGAAATTTCTGAGAAGTCCGATCATCGTGAGAAGTTAAACAAAGACTTAACTGTTATTAATGAATCGATTGAGAATATTAATAAACAATTGGTTAATAAAAGACAGGAATGGTCACAAGTAAATAGTCAATTACAAGTCGGTGAGACAGCCAAGAAGGCGTTAAATCTCAAATTGACAGAGAGTAATAAAAAGATAAATGATCTAAAGAACGGATTGCTGACGAATATAGAAAGGTTAGCACAGTTGAACAGTATGAGAGACTCGTGTTCTTTTCAGGTAAGTAAGAAGCGTGCGGACATTGGAATGATGTTAGCTGAACTAGACAAACTTAAAAAAGAGGATGTTGAGGTTAAAGCGCAGATTAAACTGCTTGAAGACAAAAGGTCATTATCGGATTACTTTTATAAGTTACTTGGTGCAAAAGGTGAGTTAAGACCATATCTTCTTAGACAAGATATTGCTTATCTTAATAATTGTATGCAGAAGTATATACATTATTTCTTTAAAAATACAGACGTATCTTTGAGATTAGAAGGTGCGAATATTGAAATATGTATAACAGCAGGTAAGATTATTAAGAAGGTGTCTAGTTTGTCTGGAGGAGAAAAGAAACGTCTTAATATTGCTATTCAATTAGGATTATATGATTTGATTAGAGCTACGTCACAAATATCATTTAATATTTTGTGGTTAGATGAAATTGAATCAGAATTAGATCCTATAGGAGTAAGTCAATTAATTGATATCATTGAAGAGATTTCTGATAATATTGATTCTGTATTTTGGATTACTAATCATCCAACAGTTAAAGAAAATATTCAGAATAAGATTATTTGTACTAAATCTCTCGGTGTAACTACAATTGAGGAGCAATAATATGAGAATAATGGCTTTTGGTGATATACATTTTCATCATACACATAGATTTTCACATATTACTGATTCTGGTTATACTATAAGAGAATTAGAACATTTATCTTGTGCTGATACATTAATTAAACTGTATAAAGAAGAAAACATAGATGCTGTTATGTTTTTAGGTGATGCTTGGCAAGCAGTTGGTGATTCTATCTCAGGTCAAACTTTATCAGTAGTATCTACCTTCTTTGATAAATTAACTAAATGTTTTGACGTACACGTTATTGTAGGAAATCATGATAAATTGACATCAAATTCAAATGTACATAAGCTTGAATTTCTTAGACATTTTCCTAATATTTATCTATATGATAAACCAACATTAGGATATATAGTTAAAGAAGATGAAACTTGTGATTTTGTATTTATGCCATATTGTACTCATGATGAAGAAGCTATACGTTATCTTGAAAATGTAAAAGATAAACAAAATAAAATTGTTATTTCACATCTTGAACTTGGTGGAATTAATCTTGGTAATGGAGTATTTACACAAAAAGGTGTTGATTTAGCATTATTGAATCAGTTTAAGATGACTCTGCAAGGACATTATCACTCGGGTGGGAGTTATGGTCATAGAATACAAATAGCTGGTTCAACACAACGGTTATCTTTTAAAGATAAAGGGATAGCACGTCGAAATATTATTATTTATGATACAAAAACTGACGTAGTAAAAAGACGTAGTTTTGAATGTCCAGATTGGTTAACATTCACAGATGATAATATAGAAGATTTACTCAATCATGACAATAATAATTATGTAAAAGTTGAATTGTCAACAGATATATTATTAACAGATAAATTAAGAGAAAAACTTAATCAAATGAAAGATAAAGATGTACATATTGATTTAACACGTATATCTGTAAATAAACAAATTGAAATGGATTTATCTCAAGAAGATAATACAGGAATTATACGTCAATTTGTTAATAAGTCAGATAATACTGAAGAACAAAAAGAAGCATTAATCAATGAAGGTACACGTCTTTTAGAAAAAGTTAGTTAGAATTGGAAAAATAGTTGTGTAAAAATTTTATATAACTTATATTCTATAAAAATATATGATGTATTATCATATACGTTATTATAATAAACTAGTTTATAATCTTTTAAAAAGGATAAATAAATGTCAAATAAAGTTTTTAATGAAGAGTGGATGAAAGCCATGTTAAATAATAAAGATGCTCCGGACGATCGTTCTGGTCAGCAAGGTCCTCAAATTGATTGGGTACAATATAATAAAGGCTTCAAGAAAAAAGTTATGTTTAAATTGATGCCAGCTAATATGAAAGAAGATAATGTTTTTGCGACAATTATTAACACTCACTGGATTCGTGTAGGCGATAAGACTTATCGTTTTGTATGTCCTGAGCAAACACCACATTTAAAAAAGAGTGGATGTAAGTGTCCGATTTGTGAAGCAAAGCGTAAGTTGTTAGCTGCTGGATTTAAAGAAGAAGAGTTGTGTGAGCAAGGTAAATTTGGACCAATTCCTGTATTTGATCCTAAGCCGACTACTAATGTTAAAGCTGTTATTTTGAAGTCTGATACAAAAGGTGATTGGGATTGTTCACATATTTCAGTATTACAGCAAAATGGTACTTATATGGCTACTTGGTTAGCTCAGAAATATGCTGATAGTACAATGCCTAATTTTACTGATATCGAATCTAGTAATCCTGTAATCTTTTCGCGTCAAGGTGAGCAAGGTAAATGGGATCGTGAATTTTCTTTCCAAGCATGGATTCCTGGTCCTGATGTTGTAGCTAAGTTGAGAGAAGAAAATGAGCAATTGACTCTTCCTGATTTGTGGAAGTTACCTTCTGATACTGATATTATGCAGATGAATCAGATTATGGATGATATGATTCAAGATTATTTGAAAGCACGTCAAACTATGAATGGTACTGCTACTGAAAATACAATTAATGAGCAGACATTACAACCGACTCCTGTTGTAGAGCAAGCTCCTGTATTTCAGACACCTGGAATGAGTATGGGTCCAGCACCTGTTCAGCAACCACAAGCACAGCCTGTTAATGTAGCTTATACTACAAATCCTGTTCAATATGGATATACACAAGTTACAAATAATGTTGAACAAGTTAAAGCTGATAATGGTTGGGATGATTCTATTCCGTTCTAAATAGTTCATCCGCTGGAATATGGCTAAGAGGTTTCTTTTATGTATTATTGTCCTTTTCTTCTTAGCCATATTCTCTTTTTTGAAAGAAAATAATAATGAAATGTACTCCTTTAAAAGTAAAAAATAATTTATCACTTAAAAAAACACCTTTGAAATCTAATAAAGGTCTCAAAGGTTTTTCTGTATTAAAAAAATCTGGTAATTTAAAGATAACTTTACTTGCAAATAAAGGTACGTCTTTAAAAAAGACTAAAAGTTTAAAGAATAATGGTACAGAATTAAAAAAAGAAACAGAACTTAAAAAGCAAAACGAAAAGTCTAAAGAAAAATGGGAGCAGGTTCGCAATCAAGTATTAGAACGTGATAATCATAAATGTGTGGTATGTGGGAAACCTGCGACTCAAGTACATCATATACATCTTAGAAGTAAGCGTAAAGATTTGGTATATGAAATAAATAATTTAGTAAGTTTGTGTAATCATTGTCATAATCATCAGAGTGATGAAGGTTTAGAAAAAGTTAATAGACGTATTGCTAGAGCGTTACATATGACTTTAGAACAATTGTTAAGATTTGCTGAAATAACAGAAGAGTTAAAAAACAGTATAAGCAATGCTCGTGAATATATTCAGAATTTAAATTGTTTAAAAAAGGAAGAAACCATTGAAACAAAAGAACAAGAGGAGTAAATTATGGAAAATCATGCAGAATTTATTGTTTCTATGGCAAAATTATGTCCTGAATTTGATAAATGGTGTCCTGAAAAAGATAAAGTTAATATTATTAGTTATACTAAAAAATGGATAGAATGGTGTAAATTGAAAGATAAACAAACATTAATAGAAATGCAGCCTTTAGAAGCTCAAACGGGTCAAATATTTACAATAAAAATGAAGGAGTAGATAATGCAGGAATTTGATATTGAGAAAGTTAATAGACGTATAGCAAAGATTTTGCACATTACATTAGAAGAATTGCTTAAATTGTCGGAAATTAAAAATGAGGAATAAATGTATAATTTGGCACATATAGATCAATTTTTATTCGAAGCAGATATAGAGCTTATTAATGAGTTTATTGGTGCACCAAAGGCTATTAAAGTTAATAAATCTATAAAAAGTGTGGATTCTGATACCGTTGATTTTATTACTAGATTAGCAAAGGCTATACGTAAGAATAAATCAAATTGTAATAGAAACTGTTTGTTTAGAAAGGAATAAATAAATGGAAGAGTTTGATATTGAAAAGGTAGAAGCATTAGATTACGAAGCTATTAAGTCTCAGCTTTATCTTATTTTTAAAGAAGAAAAAGATGTAGTCGCTTTTGTTAATTTTCTTCAGAATATGAATAAGTTTGCTAATATGTCATCCGATAAACGTCATATGAATTTAATCAATCTTGCCTATTTTCGGTCTCAAATTCAATTGTATGAAAAGAAGATTCAGTCTTTGATTGATAAGAAAAAACAAGAACAAGTACGTAATGCTATTAAAAAGGCAAAAGGTATCGGTGAAAAGATTACAGAAAATACAGTAACATATTATTCTGAAAATAGTGATACTTTAGATGGCTTGATTGAATTGCATAATCTTGTTTATGCTTGGTCTTTATATATGAATGATTTGTATTTTATTTGTGGTCAAACAAATAAGAATTTAGGTGATTTTAACTAGAGTTATTCACTGTTTGGAAGTTTATTTTTAATAATGACTTTACAAACATGTTAAATATAAATAATATTGCAATATAATAAATAAACATAAAGGAGTTTGGTTTATATGTTTCCTCAAATAAAGAAAGCTAAGATTTCAAAGAGAACTAATCGTAAACAAAACTTTAAGAAATTTGTTGAATCTGGTTTTACAGATAAGCAAGCATTTTTAGGTGCTTGTAAGAATGATGAAAACCTTATGATTTATACGTGTCTAAAAGATGATGAATTACAAGAAATATTTGAAAAGTTAAAACAATTTAAAGACGTAGATGAAGTTGTAAATTATTTGGTTAATAATCAACCAATTATGAATTCTGATCCAGAACGTTTTGATAGGTGTTGTGCTTCTCTTGCTACATATCTTAAAGGTTATATAGATTATAATGCTTTTCGTTTAGTAAATAGACATAATGATTCTCAAGATTGGGGTTCTGAATTTTATTTGAAATACGTTAAAATTTGTAATTTTTATCGTACACGGTGGTTTTTTCCTGAAACTTTGGAGAAACCATCAACTGTACAATATAACCCAATGCAGTATAAAGAATTTCTTTATATAGTAAGACTTTCTATTTCTGGTGATAGACGTCATAAAGCATTTTTGGCAACACAGGATGAAGAATCTTCTATTTTTAAGTTATCACTTGATAGTAAAGTTGAAGATGATAAGAATGAAAAATCTTTATCTGATGTAATAGCAGACAGTAGTTGTGATATTGAACAAATTACAAGTAGTGCTAACGTCAGTGCAATTATTAAAAAAGCTTTGGAATTAGTAAAACAATATCCAGATGCAGAAAAGTGTTATGATAAAATTAAAGATTTTTATGATAAGCAAGACCCAATTGGATTTGATAAAAAAACATTATTATTAGGAAAAATATTTTTGTATAAAGCTGGTTTAGTTAGTCCTAAGATTTTAAGTTTTATTAAAGCATTATCACCAACTTATAAAACAAGATATAATTTATCACAAGGACGTGTTAATGCACAAATAAACGAACTTAAGAAAATTAAATCAGGTAAAACAATTAAAAAACCGAAAGTTACTGATTTAGGTTGGCGTGATTTAATATTAAAAAAGAGAGGAGAGCTTGAATATGAGTTGGATGAAGAAGATTAAAAATATTATTTATGAAATGGACAAAAAAGATTGGTGGTTAGTTATTTTTGTTACTTTTTCTATTTTTGATTCTATACAGATTTTGCAATATTCTCATAAGTTAAATCAGTGCAAAGTAGATTTTAAAGAATATAAAGAGACGTATAGAGCCAATTTGATTAATGAATTATGTAATATTGGACAAGGTAATTATGATTTTTGTATTTTAAAAAAGGCAGAATATACGTTTGTAGAAAAAGATAAAAATCCTTCTATAATACCAGATAAAAAGAATAAACAAATAGAAGCACTTATTAATAAAACTGATACTATTAATAAAGAGGAGAATAAACAAGATGTTAGATAATGAAAAATATTCAGATAAAACTACACTAAATATTCCCGATTATAATGATAATTTAGCATTTGAGCCAAAAATGACTTGGAATGATTTTGTACAAAATGTTAAATTGTTAGTAGATAAGAATCAAAATTTGTCATTGGATACAGATAAAACAACAGATGTATATTTATATATAAGATTTAATAAAAACGCACTTGTTAGATTTTCTTCATTTGGTGATATTTCTATAATGACTTATTATAATTTTGAAGAAGATGATACAACTATTATGGAAAATCGTACATTAGAACAAATG
>Ga0247611_10002093_pt1 | contig 33605 bp, 33 predicted proteins | sample 177DNAGHGhighgp2_FD_192422 | JGI IMG/M metagenome (GOLD analysis project Ga0247611, IMG submission 192422) | Sheep rumen microbial communities from Palmerston North, Manawatu-Wanganui, New Zealand - 1770 DNA GHGhigh gp2 | ecosystem: Host-associated > Mammals > Digestive system > Stomach > Rumen... | reverse complement strand
GAAAATACCACTGATAATGCCGTTCTCATACAGCCCCTGACCTCCTTAAAACATTTTTATAATTTTATCACGCAAAGAAAATAATCTCATTTACACGCGTGTTACTTATTATTAATATTTCTCTTTTATTTGGTGGCTTTTAAAGTGATGATATAATCACATCTGAACAGCATAAGGAGGCAGCACATGACAGGACCTTCCCCCATTGATGACAAAAGATTGAGATTCGATAATTTCGGTGACAACGATCTGTTCTCAAAGAAGCCCCGCCTTCCGGCAATGGGCTGGAACAGCTGGAATGCCTTCGGAAGCGGTAACACGGAAGAACTTACGAAAGCAATGATCATGAAGATAAAAGAACTGGAACTCGATAAACTCGGCTACACTTATGTCGTTCTCGATGACGGCTGCTACAGGCCCGGGCGTGTCAACGGACACCTTCAGGCTGACGATGTCAAATTCCCGTCCGGCTTCAAGGCTATGGCAGATCTTGTCCACACACAAGGGCTAAAGTTCGGCATGTATAACGACATAGGCACAAAGCTCTGCTCCGGCGCCGAGGTCGGCATCTACGGGTTTGAGAAGACCGACTGTGAAGACTACATCAAATGGGAAATAGACTTTATCAAGGTCGACAACTGCTACTACATGTGGGACAATGCCACTTTTGCCAACCCTGAAAATGCAAAGTATTCTTATGCACCGAACATCAAGAGTATAGCAGTCGGCGGCAGGATATACGATGCGGCAGAAGCTGTGATAACGGGTACCAGAGCATCAGTAAAAGACGGATATGTGACCTCGATCGGGACATTCGACGGAACGGCTCCCGACCACTCCCCTTCAGGTCTCAGGAGCAGCGAGCTGATCTTTGATGTCGAGGCTGCCGAAGACGGAATGGAAGATATGCATGTCACTTATGCAACAGGTGCCGAAGAAGGCGTCGGACAGTGGCTTCAGATCGCCGCAGAAGATAACATCATCTTCGACAGTCTGCTGCCTGCGACCGGAAGCCCTGAAGATTTCGAGACATCACAATCCATACCGGTCAATCTCAAAAAAGGAATCAACAAGATTCGGATAATGAACCACAGAAGACAGGAGAACACGCTCCATTCCTATACGGAGATCCGGCGTGAACTGGAGAACGCGGGAGACCGCGACATCGTATTTTCCATCTGCGAATGGGGAAAGACCCAGCCGCAGAACTGGGGACACAAGGTAGGCGATTCGTGGAGGATATTAAACGACATAACATTCCAGGTCGGATCGGACGGTGATCACGGTACCGCTTCATGGGAGAGCGATTACACGACATCAATAACTTCACAGTACAACAAAGCAGTAATAATGGATGAGTATGCGGGACTTGGCAAAGGCTGGAACGATCCCGACATGCTCGTTATAGGCATGAACGGGATCGACATGACGATGTGCCTGTCACACATGGCAATGTGGTGCATGATGAATTCTCCCCTCATGCTGGGTCTTGACTTGAGGAGAGTAAATAAGGGCGATGACATATATAACATCATTTCCAACAAAGAACTGATCGCTCTCGATCAGGATCCGCTCGGCGTGCAGGCAAAAAGAATATTCTCGACCGCAGGCAGCAGTGAACCGGACAAAGAATACATCCGCGATAATAAGAGGATCGACATTCTCGCCAAGCCTCTTGCAAACGGCGACATCGCGTTGGGATTCTTCAACCTCGATCAGGTCATCAGGGACGACGACATATCGACAGACATCGATACGATACTCAAAGCACTGGATAATAAGGTAGTCAGCACGGACGCTCTTAAAAAAGCTGCTTCCTTCATGGTGATAGATCTTATCACCGGAGTTGTATACGAGACGCCGGAGCGCACATTCAATTCCGGAACACTAGCCGCATGCGGCTGCAAAGTCATCAGGATCTCACCTGTCACATGACGACTGAAGAGTTCATTTCAGAGCTGTGTAGCGCTGCGGGCATGGAGTTTGACGGCGTTTTCGAACGAGGTAGAAAAGAAGGCTGGCTCGAAGCAGGAGACGTTCTTTTCAAAGACCGTCCCATCAAACGGAGAGATGCCGCCAGGATACTTCACATGTATCTTCTGAAAGTTATGAAGACAGAAGATCTCGACATAAACGGAGCAAAGGAACTGCATGACCTGTACGACTGCCGAATATGCGCAAACCACATCGCACAGGTTTATCTCCGCGGGATAATGGACGCTAAGGACATAAAACGCGGAGGAGGCTTTCTCATATTCGATCCTGAAGGCGAAGACAGCGATGAAGCCAACACAGACTTCATCAGACGCCTTATCTCATTAACTGCAGACCGCTGATCTTTCCGGCCTGAGCTTAAGGTTAACGCATCATGCGTCTGTCATAACCCTTCTTCTCAAAATCGGTAGCGTTTTCGTCTTCCACAACTTCTTCCACTGCATCATGCTGGACGTCTCTTGCAAAGTAACGCTTCTGTTCGCTGTATTTCCATCCTGACTCAAGTTCGACAAACGAACCGTTTGTCTGAACGGCGGATATCGGGAAAGACGGATCATAATAAGCTTCTACTCCAAGTTCGGGAGCCAGGTCGTGGTTATCAGTCTTGGACAGCTCCGCTATATCACGTTTCTCCCTGTCGAGCATTATCTTCGGAAGTATCGCGGAAAGGAAGATCGTAAACAGAACTATGAGCACGATGTATATCAGGCACTCCAGAGGATGATTGTTTATGTACATGCTGACATCTATCGACAGTATCATGATCCCGCCCACAAGGACGAATATGAACCATGGCATAAGATAGAGCGCCAGACGGATGCCGCGCTTCCAGCTGACGGAGTTCATCTTTGCACGTCTGCTTCCGCGCTCTATCGCCTCCCAGCCCTTGGCATAAGGGAACTCGCCGGAGACCTTGCCCGTCTGACCGTTAATAATGTACTGATACCTCTTTCCGTTAAAATCGATGCTAAGGAACCATATCGGCAGGAGCGCGTATTTTACTTCCTGATTGCGGTATCTTGTCGTACTCTGCTCTGACGACGGGACGAAGGAATCGTAACCAAACGTGATCTTCTCGCATACGGACAGGGCATACCTGTCCAACCGCTTATAGATGGTACCTGTCATATCGAGAGGCTGTTCATCGTATTTCTCGGCAAAGAAGCCCTGCAGATATTCGGATCTGAACGTTACGAGTTCCTTGAAATCGAAAGGTTCCGCAGCAGCCATCAGGCGGTTGGCGATATTCTTCTCACCGTCGAAAGGGACATCCTTCAGCCTGAACTTTATCTTCCCGTAGACGGACTGTGACACGCTGTCCACAGTGGCATTGAAGTTTTCCTCATAGACCGTGTCCGCCATCCTGCCCTTGTATCCCCTGCCGGCGATATTCACTTCGACTTCAGATGATACGATCCACGTCGGAACATAAAGTCCGGTCATCTTCGACAGGACTTTCTTAGAACCGAAATCCTTGGGAAGATGTTCTATTCCCGCGCAGTATTCCTCAAACAGGCTTATCGCCTTTTCCTTATCAAACTTAAACGGAATGATGTAGTCAGGCTTGAACTCACGGGTAAGCCTTCTCGTGACGAGTGCGGGCGATCCGCAGAAAGCGCATGTAGTCGAAGCGGTATTCTTATCCGTAATGATCTGCGCGCCGCACGAATCGCAGACAACTTCTATACGCGACTCGTCTTCCTTGCTCATCTCGACAGTTCCGTCGTATTCCTTCTCAAAGTTAGAAAGACCGAAAGAGCCTACTTTATCGAGAGTACCGGAATCAAAGACTCCGCCGCAGAACCTGCAGATACACGCTCCGTGCTCCAGATCAAAAAACAGGTTTGATCCGCAATTAGGACACTTGACCGAATTTGCTGATAATGATTCCGTACCGGAACCTGTGCCCGATGCTTTTTCCCAAATAGCCATATCTCTACCCCTAAATACTCTACAATGGCTGACCGCAGTTCTTTTCCGGAAGAACCGCCCTTCATTTGTTAATTATACCATCTGAGCATATAAGGGTGCACCGAATAATAAGGAAATCTTTATTTTTATCAAAAAGACAACTCTATGTTTCCTTTTTCTTCACTGCTTGAATTCGAACCCAATATGACCGTAATTGTTCCGGGATGGTATTCGTCCAACGGCATTTCCATCTTGAAAAACAAAGTATCCAGCTGGTCCGCAACTCCGAAGTATGAAGCCATGCTGTAGATCTCCCCGTTTTCATCAACACAGGACAATTGCAGGTTATCACCCGAATTCCACGGCGTTATGCTTCCGGATACAAACAGATTGACCGAACCGTCGCCGTTATCTCTTTTAAAAACGCTGCAGCTTATGCCGTCGCCTGATCCTTCAGAGACCTTCTGATAGTCATCACCGGCCACATATGCCGTATCCAGACTGAAATCGTAACCGAACTCAGCCGATTTCTCTTCTTCCACCACGGTTTTAGAAGAAGTATCCATCATATACATCGATAACGGGAACATGATGCCCGTCACAAGGATAAGCTGCGCACCAAGAACGATAAGCGCTACCCCCCAGGGTGCCATCCATTTTCTTTTGCCAGTCTCCGCGTTTTCGAGCACTCTGTTAGTGTGCCTGTCGAAACACCTCTTATAGATAACGAAAACAATAACCGTAACTATCAATATCAGCGGTAGTGTAAATAAAAATAAACCAAAAGCTGCACCAAACATTCTGTTTCTCCTTTATATCCCTATTCTGTCTCTGAAAATGTAGTAATAACTTCTTGTGACATCGACCTTTGAGCCGTTTGTCAGATGGAGGATGAATTTTTGCAGGAGCGAAGATTCGATCCGTTTTATCTTCTTCAGGTTTACGATCGCGGAATTGCTGACTCTCAGGAACCGGTCCGCCGGCAGGACCTGTTCCAATGCTTTGAGCCTTTCACCGGAATTGTAAGTGCCGTCAGTAGTATGGATGATAATGTCATGTCCCATACTCTCGATAAAGCAGATATCGTTGACATCAAGATAAAACTGCTGATCATCCTTTTTACCCGCAATGTAATTAACCCCTGCGCCGCGGCGGATCAGAAGGTATTCAGATTCAGGATCGTCTGTTATCCCCATATTCTGCAAACTTGCCCTCATCGGGTCGTCGGGATCGAGCATTAACTTGATATTCACCTCTTTGCACTCCTTTCCTCTGATATGAAGATACAACAAAAGTTTTTTTAAAACACGGTTTTGGAATGCATTACACGTTTTTGCGAATAACTTGCAGAAAAATGCCAATTGTCGATCTCATTGTCGATTATTACCGGCCGGCAAAAGCAAAACCCCTGCAAACGCAATGTTTACAGGGGTTTTCATCTGGCGGAGAAGGAGAGATTCGAATTATAATCACCCGATTAATGAAGTTTAATGAATTGTCCGAAAGACTTTGCTTTTAGGGGGGGAAAATCAAAAATAGGATTAATGAATTTCCTGTTCTTTGATGAAGTTTAATGACCTGATTGCCGTTAATTGCCGTTAATCCTTATCCAAGTTCTGAATAAGAGAGATAGAGAAATCCATTCGAATGAATGAGGGCAAACGTATGCTCTTTTCTGATTCTTTGCGGGGTTTGGGGCGCAGCACCAACATGCTTTACTTTTTTGCCGGCTTGCCGGTATAAAAAGTATGCTTGTTTGCAAAAATGTGGGCCCGAATACACCTAACAAGTCATTTGAAGTCATTAGCACGTCATTTGACGTCATATCAGCCCATCGACATAAAAGCATCTCGACTTAGTGTTCTCTGGGGTCAACATCGGCTGTTTGATGTGAATAATTGACTGTGATTGACAGGAAATCTTCAGGAAAAGCACCGGGAAAAACAGGGAAAAACACCTGCATGTACATGTGGTTTCGTTCGTAATTCGTGTGCTCTTTCGTCAATTTTTTCGCTGCCGGGAACAGTAAAAATCCCGGAAAAACTTCCTTGACGCCAACTCGTTTTTGCTCTTATTTTTGGTAAGACAAGCAGTCCCGGCTGCTCAACCAGGACCAGAAAATCGAACAAAAAGTATTGCAAGTTTGATAGGAAAACTGACTGAGAACCGACAGGATTTCTGCTCGAAACTTAAGTAAAACTCAGAGGACTTTCTGTCCCTCCCCTCTCCTGTTTTCAGCCCGAACTCAAAGGACTTTCAGTACAGGTCGGACTGCCGGAACTGCCCGTTAAGGGTGTCAGATTTACCATCAGACTTTCTCTGTCTTTTAGAGATTTACGGTTAAAAATCCTCTTCAAATTGGAGAGAATCAAGAGTTTCTGCAAGTGAATCAGCGAGCTCTTCCCACTCGTTTTTTGATTCAAAATCGAGTGTTTGTAGCATTGTAATCGTGAGCTCATACAGCCCGAGTTTGGTGTTTCTGATGTAAGAAAACTCAGTGTTCGAGCTGATATTCTCGCATGAAAGCAGGACAAAACGCGCCGTCTTCCGAGCGATTATCTCGTCAAAAAGCTCGGGATTATCGTCGAATAACAATCTGTTTTTCACGTCATTTCGAACTCCAAGGCCATGCCAAACATCTGAGTTTTTATTGTCTTTGTAGCACTGAATCTCGTTGTTCAGAGCCTCAACGAACTCACAAAAAGTCTTATCGGATGCGAACTTTACGCACTGGGTCGCGCACAAACCATACTCGTAAAACGCTCTCAATCCGACTTGAAACTCTCGTTCCGTTGTTCCAAATCCGAGCTCATTTATGGTCTGTTGTATCCTATCGATACGGTTTTCCATATCAATCATAAAGCTCTTTCGGTCTGGCATTTTAGGTCTCTCCATTCTCTATTTGCGTGTTGTTTTCAGCGGAATTTATCCGATTTTTGCCCCAGGTTTTATAAGAATTCCGTCTTCATTTTGCTTGTATCCAAGCAAGTGTTTCATGATGAATTCGGCTGCATCTACGCCCAAACTCTCCATCTGTTTAGCCCAATAATCCGTCTCTTCGAACGGTGTATTCGGACTATCCGCAGACGTCGCGGCAATGTTATTTGCAATAAAATATGCCTCGTCCCATGTGATTAAGCCTTGCTTATATTCTTTGTAAACGTCTCGCATTTTGCTTTACCTCCTGTTTTTTTCTTAGGTAATTCCAATCATAACGGTTCGTTGACGGCTTGTGGGGGTAAAGTGTTGCAAATTGAAAAAACAGGCCTATATTTGAGACTTTTTGGCTAAAATTGAGACTATTGCAGAATGATTTGGACTGCTTCTTATTCTTTGGTTAGCTCCTGATACATCTTCATAAGCTCTGCAACTATCTCCGGTTCGCCCATATCGCGCGCAAAACCGTAAGCATCCATAACTGCCTTGTCATTAGCTTCGTGCGCGATACGGAGCTCCACAGGCATCTTATCGGGGTCATACAGATCAGCGAGACTCTTGTCTGGATACAATACACGTGCATCGAGTATTCCCTGAGCTGTCTGCTCTATGGTTACTTTCTGGTCCTCGATAGGATTTGGCCAAGGAAATGTGTTATACACAAGATTATTGGCATAGCTATAATCATTTTTCAATCTGCCAACAACTGTTCTCATCCATGCCATATTGATATAATTTAATCTATATCTTTGCTTACTTTGAAAGGAATATCACAATGGCTAATACAAGTCTTACCAAAGGAAAGAAAAACAAAGATGATGAGTTATATACTCAACTGTCCGACATTGAAAAGGAACTTCGACACTATAAGAAGGACTTTAAGGATAAGACGGTATTATGTAATTGTGATGACCCTTTTGAGTCAGCGTTTTTCAAGTATTTTGTAATGAACTTTAAGATACTTGGGTTAAAGAAGTTAATTGCTACTTGTTACGCAGGCTCCCCGATTGTTTATACCCAATTATCGTTCTTTGACGATATGGAAGTAACTACAACGGCTAAAACCGATAAGAAACCGTACAAGATAGAGATTACTGATATACCAGATATGAATGGCGATGGGGCTATTGACCTAACAGATGTTAAAGAACTGATTAAAAGTGATAAGAATGTATTGTCATTACTTAAAGGTGATGGGGATTATAAATCTGACGAATGTATTGAGTTGTTAAAACAATGTGATGTCGTGGTAACAAATCCACCCTTTTCATCATTTAGGCAATACTATTTACCTTTATTGATGAAGTACAAAAAGAAATTTTTGGTTATATCACCACTATCGGCACTTCATTATAAAGAAACTTTCCAACTGATACAGAACAACGAAATATGGTTAGGTTACACTGCCCCAAAGAAGTTTATGCGTCCCGACGGGTCAATGAAATCCTTTGGAAATATATGTTGGCTAACTAATCTCTATGTATCAAAACGACACGAAAACCTCATTATGTATAAACAATATAATCCCGAAGATTATCCGCAGTACCTTAACTTTGACGGTATTGAGGTAAATGAGGTTGCGAATATTCCCGTTGATTATTTTGGGAATATGGGCGTGTTTGAGTCGTTCCTGTTTTCATACAATCCCGAACAGTTTGAATTAGTGGGATTAGCCGAAGGAGAATTAGGTAAAAGCATAGGGTTTAGTGCCAACTTAACGGAAGAAGAGTGTAAGGCACTATTTAGGGAATATAAGTCATTCCGTAGAGGTAATCCTATATTCCGTGATAAAAAAGGCAAACTCCATAAGCCTTTTGCAAGAATTATTATTAGGAGGAAATTAAAATGAATGAAACATATTCAATTGGTGGTATGACTATCACCGAGACTAAAATTACTATTAGAGACCTCGTTAAAGACTATGAGGATAAAGAGGAAGAAGGCGTTAGTGGTTATAGTGGAAAACTCGATATACGCCCTGCCTATCAACGAGAGTTTATTTATAATGATGCCGAGCGAAAAGCGGTTATCAATACAGTCAGATTAGGTTTTCCTTTGAATATTATGTATTGGGCGAAGTGTGAAAGCGGAGACTTTGAATATGAAGTCCTTGACGGGCAACAAAGAACTATCAGTATTTGCCAGTATGTAAATAATGACTTTTCTATCGTTAAAGGAAATGATGACCCTAATCCTTATTTGTTCAGCAATCTGTCCCCAACAGAACAAAAACAGATACTTGATTATCCTTTAACCGTATATATTTGCGAAGGTTCACAAGAGGCTAAACTTGCTTGGTTTAGAGTAATCAATGTGGCGGGCGAGGTATTAAAACCACAAGAACTTCGTAATGCGATATATACGGGAACTTGGCTTACTGATGCTAAAAGACATTTCTCCAAGAAGAACGCCCCCGCAGTCGGTTTATCGGATAAATATATGACAGGCACATCTAACAGACAAGACTACCTTGCACAAGCATTGTCTTGGATTGCAGATAGAGATAAAGATGTGCCTAAAATCAAAGAAGCCACTGACAAAATAAGTGCATATATGGCAATTCATCAGGACGATGAACAAGCAGATGACCTGTGGGACTATTTCAAAGATGTAATTGGCTGGGCTAAAAAACTGTTCCCAAAGACTTATAAGGATATGAAAACTGTCAAATGGGGACTTCTCTATAACAAGTATCACGAAAACGACTATGATGTTAAGGAATTGACTAAACAAGTTGAAGAATTGTATGGAGATAGAGAAGTTACTGACAAGTCAGGTATTTTCGAGTATGTTCTTGGAGGTAAAGAGAGTCTTTTAAGTATTCGTGAGTTTGAAGATGAAGACAAAAGGGCTAAATACAAAGAACAAGCGGGCATCTGTCCTATGTGCAAAGAACACTACGAGTATGAGGCGATGCAGGGCGATCATAGAACCCCGTGGTCAAAGGGAGGAAAAACGGTTTACGATAACCTACAAATGCTTTGTGAAGGCTGTAACAAGTTAAAGAGTGCTACCGAAATCAAGTTTAGACGATTTAATTAAGGTAAAAGGCAGAAAAAAGCCCCCACCCCTCTTTTATGAGAAGTGGGGGTTTTGCTTGTCAAGTGCTTAACTTAATGACATTGTAAGCGAACTCAGCGGCTTCTCTTTATTGCTTGGGTCAGTCGTTACAACATAATGTTATTACGAGAGCAAGCGAGGTATCATTAGTCGTACGTGACTGAACCATCGGAATAGTGATACTCAACAGACACAACACTGCCGCTTATGCTGTAAGGATAACCTTGTGTGTTGACATCCCAGCCTTGACTTGCAAGATATGCGTCAGCCTGGCTTTCAGCATCAGCCTGAGCACCACTCTTGCCGCTCGCACCCGTAGCACTGTTATATGTGTAGGATACGCTGATTGTGGGCGGATTGCCAGGCGCATCACCATACCACTTAATCTTAACAGTCCAGGTCTCAACTGTGTACTCAAGTGTCGGAACCGGTGTAGGTGTTGCGGTAGGCTCGGGTGTAGGTGTAGGCGTAGATGTTGCAGTAGGCTCAGGTGTAGGCGTTGCCGTAGGAACAGGCGTGTTTGTCGGCTGTGTAGGCTGAGTTGTCTGCTGAGTTGTCTCAGTAGGCTTAGGTGCCTCGGTCGGCTTTGTCGTACCAGATGTCGGCTGTGTTGTCTGCTGAGTTGTCTCAGTAGGCTGAGCCTGTGTCTGTGTCGTACCTGTCGTACCGGTAGGATTGCCGTTAGTAGGCTGAGTTGTCTGCTGCGCTGTTGTAGTAGCAGATGTACTGGTCGTACCAGTTGTCGGCTTTGTTGTACCGGAAGTACCGATTGTTGTCGCGGTTGTTTCGATAATAGAAGTCTCTAACGGGTTACCTTCTGAATCAGTAGCCACAACAGCGACTTTAATTGTCTCACCAGACTCGTTTGTCTCAATCAAGGTATCACCAGTCCACTCTGTCTGCTGTTGATTGTTATTACAAGCAGCAAAGGCGGAAATCATAATAGTGATTGTTGTAATAGACACAATGATCTTAAAGGTACTGATGTTCTTCATAGGTTTACACCTCTCTTACATCATAACTCTATCTGAAGTACATAGTATACATTTGTATTATACCGACAGGTTGGACTTCCGTACGGAACCACAGCGTCGCTGTTTTCTGACTCTATTTAGGGGTCTGAGCCGTAAAAAGCAGCGGGGACTCGCGGGAGAGCGGAAGCCATTTCTTCTTAGGACTACTCTACTTCGTATAAAATCAAAGAACCAGCTTCCTATCGTCCCCTTTTCCGTTCCTGTTACCAAATGAGATTCAGTAACACTCTGGTAACGCCTTTGGTAACAGCTCCAAATGCAATGATTTCAATGTTTTTAGGAAAAACGTTACCAGTGTAACTAAATTATTTGAAAATATTTAATCTCATTATTTATTCTATATTTATTCTATTTTCCCCAATTTGAGAAGAATTCAGTAACACGGTAACGCTAACTAATAAAAAGGCCTGCAACGCAGTGTTTGCAAGCCTTCTTTTGATTAGTTGTTTGTTACCAAATGTGTTACGTGAACTCATCCGGGAGTTCAAAAGGGGTATCGTTCTTCACTTCTGGTTTGTCGGCTACGCCTTTCTTCCTCCATGGTTTTTGTGGACCGTATTCATGGAACCTCTTATTACTCTTGCCGCATTCCCAGCCAAGCTTATTCAATATTCGTTTTAGGCGATGTTGGTCCTTGTTGTCATAATTTGTCTTCAAATTGCCGAGACATGCTTGCCATATTTGGAGTGTGCAAATTGGTTCTCCTTCATGCGGTTCGAGCCACGCTTCAATTATACCTTCTAACGGGTCGGTAATCACCGCCGCTTGCTGTTGCCTTCTTGCTTCCGCTTCTATATCAGGAGGCAAGACCAGTGTCTCGCCTGCGTCATAGTAATGCTTCGCTTCGGCAAGGATTTGCAAGACTTCGTCTTCTTCCAAGTCCCAGGAATATCTCGTCTGTTTTTCTTTATAGCAAACGACCGGCCAGAAACGTCTGTTACCTGTAACGTCTCTTAGGATACCGTCACGCTCGTTCGTCGTGCCAAAAATAACGCTTATGCGTTTAACTGATATGACACAGCGACCGTATGCGGGACGGTATTTATCAACCGCTGTTGATAAGAATGCTTTTATGGCATTTTCTTCAGTGTGGCTCATACCGTTGCATTCTTGTATCTCAACTATCCAAGCTTTTGAAATAGCCATCTTTCCGTCTTTGTTGTCCATGTCCCTCATGGAAAGAGAGCCGTTATAGTATGCGCCTCCTATTTTTGCGAGCAATGTCGACTTACCCTGCCCCTGGTCGCCAATAAGAATTATCATTTGGTCGAATTTTTCAGGGGTGTCGCTGAGCACTCTCGCAATAGCAGCTACAAATGCTTTCCTTGTAACCGTCCTTGTATACGGAGTATCATCAGCTCCGAGGAAATCAATAAACAGTGTATCTACTCTGGGAACGCCGTCCCATACCTCGTCTGTGATTCTCTCTTTGATTGGGTTATAAGCAATTAAAGGTTTGATTGCTTCCAATGCTTCGATAATCATAGCGGAAGAGGGAGAGAATAAATAGTTTTGTTCGATGTAACTGCGCAAACATGCGTTATCGCTATCAGTCCAGCATACACTGCAAGGATCATGTTTCCACGGTAACTGTCCGATTACTATGATTTGCTGTTCAATCTCGTCAAATCTTATCAATTCGCAAAAAACTGCCATAAGAATTGAAATTACATTAGAGACAAACTTACATGGTTTGCCGTCTTTATTTCTAACTAAATCTGGAATCATATATTCGAAAAAACAACTACCATTGTCTCAACTATGCTATAATATTTGTGTGCAGTAATTATAGGCGTTGTTAAGACTCTGTCTGGCAGCGCTTATTTTTCCCCCTTTCGATATGTATTTGGATTTAATGTATGCCTTAAGCTCTTCTTCCGACACACGATACTGCCCGCCAATCTTTACAACGGGAAAATCCGGATCACCCCGCGCCATACGGTACATCTTGTCCGAACCGAAGCCGAGAATTTTTCCAGCTTCTTGTAATGAAATGTATTTAGTCATTACGATGACCTCCTTCAATTAGTTTTGGTTGATTTCAACCATTTACAACTATATATTACCCACCTGAGCAGCCTTTGTAAACACCAAATTTGTAAATTTGTGGTTGATTTCACGGGATATTAGTTGACTTCTTCCACTTTACAACCTATAATCAACTCAAATGCAGGGAGGTCTCATAATATGAATGACTATATTGATGAAGAGAAGAAAACAGAAATGAAAATGAGAATTGCCGGAAATGTCGCGTACTACCGCTCTGTTCGAGGTTACACGCAAAAAGAATTAGCCGATATGCTCGGAAAATCTATGGGTTGGTTAAACAAATTCGAAAAATTCAAACCTTCTCAGCCGAAGAATCAGAGAGTTAGCTTTAGTCGAGATACTGTAGACGATATTGCTAAGGCATTGAAGATTCCCACCGCATGGTTATATGACGAGACACTAAGAGACTCCGCTGACGTCGAAACAGCTTCACGTTATGATTCTGATTATTATTCCTTCTCAGAAGATAATAATCGGATTCGGATTCCGTCTTCGATAGAGGGTTTAGACTCGCTTGTCGAAGAATTACAGCAGCTTACGCCTGAACAGCTCGCGTTGCTCAGGGTAGGACTAATGAAGTTAGACGCCAAAGGAGGAAAAGGTGAAAAAGAAAACCAGTAAAAGAACATCAGGAACGGGTAGCATAGTCTACAGGAACGGAAAGTGGGTCGCACAGGTGTCAAAGTATGACCCGGACACCGGAGAGACTCTTTATACTCCTAACGGAAATGCAGTTCGTCTTTCTAAATCATTTGACACTAAGGCAGAGGCCGAACGATTCTTGGCTGATTATCAGCAAAAGAGATATAACCTTAAACCGTTTGTCTCCTCTGATATGCCATTACAAGAATGGTTAGAGCAATGGCTCGAAGATTACAAGCATTCGGGTGTTAAACAATCCACGATTGATACCGCGGATAACATTATACGCAATCATTTGATTCCGAATCTTGGCAAAGCAAAGCTCAATCAGTTGACGGCTTATCAAATCCAGAAGATGTACTACAGCTACAGCAATACCCTAAGTGCAAAGTCAATTAAGAACATCCACTGGATATTGAGTATGAGTCTTGCTGAAGCTGTAAGATATAACCTATTAATAGAGAACCCCTGTGCTCGAGTCAAACTTCCAAGATGCATCAAGTTTGAGGCAAAACCCCTAACTCCTTCCGAGCTACAGTTGCTGGTCAAAGAGGTTTGCCAATTCAGAGATGTATATGACTTCATAGTCTATTTCGTCCTATTTACCGGTCTAAGACAGAGTGAGGCGTTGGGTCTTACGTGGGACCGTGTTAATTTGCTAACCAGAGAGATAACCATTGACCGTCAGTTAACACGCACAACCCATTACAAGAATTCAAAGCTTGAACTAAAACCGACTAAAACAAACAACTCACGAACATTTCTTCTTGCAACGTCCCTGGTCGACATATTGAATAAGCGCAAACTTCAACAGATTGAATATGCCGATATGCTCGGCAATAACCAAGTTATTGAGAAGAACCTAATATTTACCCTTCCCAACGGAAACCATATCAGCGCCCCGTCGCTCCATAAACACTTCAAGAGAATAGCAACCAAAATCGGACGACCGGACTTAAGGTTCCACGATCTGAGACACTCGTACGCTACTATGGCTGCCGAGAAAGGCTTGCCCCCGTCGACGCTTGCTAAAATCCTCGGTCATTCAACCTCAGCAGTTACGATGCAATACTACATTCACAAAACGACTGAGGGCGATGTGACGAATGCTAATATCACCGAGAGACTAATCAAGGAAGCCGAAAGTTAATCCCTAAACTCGATAATGCCAAAGCTCCTTCTGTAACCCACAGAGGGGGCTTTTTAATTGAACTGAATTCAACATGATTAATGAATAATACTGATTTCAATGTATGCTTAATTATCCCATTGCCGTTCCGGTTGCCGATAATAAGCCTACAACAAACAACAAAAAACCTGAAAGCCTTTTGAATAGGGGCTTCCAGGTTTTTGCGCATTGGCGGAGAAGGAGAGATTCGAACTCTCGAAACCCTTTTGGGGTTTACACGATTTCCAGTCGTGCGCCCTCGACCAGGCTAGGCGACTTCTCCGTGTTCTTATAAAATGCTCAATGATTGTATAATCTTTGGGTACCTTTGTCAACATTTTGATTCGATTACGCTGACAGATTTTATTGTAAACGCTCTTTTACTGTGTTATACTTCATAGGCTTTAACTTGCCCCTATAGCTCAGCAGGTAGAGCGCATCCATGGTAAGGATGAGGTCTCCGGTTCAAATCCGGATGGGGGCTCCACTATTAAAAACTCCGCAAGAACCACTGTTCTTACGGAGTTTTTCTTTTGTTTCAGATATACATCAGCACAACGCCCGCGGCCAATGTGGCCAGGCAGGCGCCGACCGCAACAGTTATGAGAGACCGTTCGAAGAATCCCAGTAACATTGCCACTGCAAATCCGCACAGTGCGGTAATGAACGAACCTGTGGAATAAAGGATCGCCGGGAACGTCATGGCCGACAGCACCGTATACGGTATGTAGTCGAAAAATGCCTTAACGGCCGGATTTTCGAGCTTTTTGCGGAACAGAACGAAAGGCAGCATGCGCACCAGATAAGTGGTCAGCGCCATGATCACAAGAAGCGGGATAAATATCCTGTTATCGAGCGAGCCGCCCGCACCCTCCGTTACCGCAGCAGTATTCGCCGGAATGATGTAGGACGGAGCAAAAACGAGCATCAGAACGATCAGAATGACCCCGGCAGCAACCGCAACGGCTGTTCCGGCCTTCCCCTCAAGTTTCTTTCTTACCGTGACACCCGCAAGAGCAGCCAATACCGCGGAAATGATTATCGCGAATCCCTGGGAGACATATTGCGACAGCGCCGGAATATAGAAAAGAAGCGACGAGAGTATGCACGACAGGAGCGAACCGCATAATATGACTTTGTCATGCTTTGCCTTGGGCAGAACGATCGATACGAACATGCCGTAAATGCCTATGGCCAGGGCATTTGTCAGGAAGCCCGGGAAGACCTGTCCCAGAAGCGCGCCTATCACGGTTCCCGCAACCCAGCCCGCAACCGGCAATACCGTCAGGCCGAAGAAATACCGGGCACCGAACTCGTATTTCTTGCTCACCGCCACACCGAAGATCTCATCGGTGATCCCATATGCCAGGAGCATCCTCAAAAGAGGCGTCATGGTCCTGTCGGCCTTCTGCGACAGCGCGATACCCATGAGCGAATAACGCAGGTTAATGACTATCTGCGATATTATCATGGCTATAATACCGCCTGCGGCAGTCATGATACCGAGTCCGGCAACCTGTCCTGCAGACGTGATATTCGTTAGCGAGATGAGTCCTGCCTGTATCCAGGACAGTCCCTTTGATACTGCCAGTATGCCGAAAGAGAAAGAAACGGACAGATATCCCAAACCAATAGGAAGACCGTCCCTGACGCCCTCCCCCATTGTGTATCCGTTAAAACTTCCGGTGCCGGAATCTTCTTTAGGCATATAATGCTCTTATCTCTTCGAATGTGAAATACAGATCGAGCTCCAGTTTTTTCGCGTCCGCAGCTGAGTCACTGAGCTCAATGATCTTCGTGACCGTCTCAGCTGATCCGTCAACCTTGTAAACAACACCGTCTGTTATGTAATACTTGTCCACGGGGTCGAAATTCCCGTCATCATAGATCGTCGTGCGTGCAATAAACAGAGCATCTCCCATATTGAAATACTCGTCCATCTGCATTCCGTCAGGCAGTTTCTTCTCCAGCTGGAGAGCTTCATATTTGCCGTCAGGTGAGACCGTATACGTGCCTGCTGCGGCTACCCCGCTTAATGTGGCACCGCTTACCTTCTTGGATTTCGCTTCGGATCCGTGTTCCTTCATGTATTCATTAAGTCCGAATGTATAATCGCGTATCTTGGCATCGATCACCTGGAAAGACATCGGATCAACTGTCTGCTGAACAGTCTGCTGCGGTTCCGTCGGGTCCGTATGCAGTTTATCCGTGCATGCGGCGCCTGTAAGTAAAACAGCCGCAATAAGTCCCGTTGCCGCCAGTTTTTTCCCAAATCCCACACTCTTCATAATCTGTCAGTCTCCTTTATTTGGATCTTACGCCGATAGATTATAGCACATGGCATTTTGTTAAGTTTGAAATAGACACATTTTGTGTTATAGTTCTCTTTGTTTTTAATAAGAAAGGAATGGGATCGAAATGATTATTTCAAGACTTAAGGCTGCAGGCGCTCTGGTAATCGCGGCAACAGTTCTTTTTACCGGCTGCGCAGGCATTACACATGAACCCAAGGTTGATATGTCCACGCTCAAGCAAGTTGACGATGAAGACTTCATCAAGGCATTAGGCGCCATCGGCATCGACGAATCCGATGTTGATGAGATGCTCGACACATCTTTCTCATTCAACGATGACGACACGGATTTCGAGGTAACGATCAATCTTGATGCGGTATCAGACAACGGCAACCAGTACAGCTTCACTCAGTGCGTTGACGAAGAGACCGCAAAGGCTCTTTTTGACTACTATTACGCTGATTACGACGGCATCTTTGACAATAAGGATTTCTCGGGCATCAGCAGCCACGAGGTAGGCAGCACCACGGCTTACGTACTTATCGACGGCAGATATGATGACAAGGTTGCAAACACATATACTCCTTATCACGATGCAATCTATCTCCTCGGAGACACGGTCATCGTCGCCATCGCAAGCGATTACGATCTCTCGATCGAGAAGGAAGTCAATAATTTCCTCGATGCACTCGGATATCCCCATCCTTAAGGGATCTCATTTAAATTGACCTATACAAAAGGTGCCCGTTTATCGAGCACCTTTTCTTATGTTTTAATGATAATGCTCAGCAGCTTTGGCTTCTTCATTGTAATACTCCGTAGTATACTTGTCGTTTCCACCCTCCAGATAAAGGTCACCATAATCAAAATAGAAAAAATATTCTTCAGTTTTATCTCCATCAAAAGTCAACAACATTTTTCCCGGCCATCTTTGTCCGCTGGAATGTTTTATGATCTCATAGGTAAACTTGCGTTCAATCGTACCCTTTACTTCTTCTTGTGTATCATAATCCAAACCCGTATATTCAGTAATCATGGCACCGGTATTATCCTCGTTAAAAACGCAGCTTTGACTTATCGAACCTCTGCTCTGACAGGCAACCCATGTTCCATACAGATCTTTTGCAGTCGAATGTTCAGGAGGATAATACACAACTCCCGAAACATCTTCAGGCAGATATGAGAGGTCCATCGGGTCCTCACCAAATAGTTCTTTGTATTGTTCCGCGGTCATAAGCTGACCAAACTGCGGTGCTGAATCTCCGAAATAATCCTTTAAATAGCCGTTATAGATCTCACATGTTTCAGGACTGTCCGTGATGACCATAGTCTTGATATCTGCATCAGCACATAAAGTAGAAACACAATCGTTATATTTCAACAGTACACAGGCTAATTCCTCATTTGAATATTTGTAGGGCTCGTCAAAATTGCCAAGATGAGGTGTAAATTTAAAAGATCCGGAACGTTCAAATAATAAATATCCTTCACCTAACAGCGTTTTGAATACTTCAGCAGAAACACACTCTCCATAAGGAATATTGTTTTGAATGAGATAACTGAACGTCAATTTATTATTCAACATTCCATAATAAGGGTTTGCGTCAAGATAATGATCACAGAATTTATCATAATTATTCAGATAACGCGTAAATTCATCATACAGAGTTATTCCGGAAAAATAATCAACTTCAGAGAAAGGAACACTTTCATAATTCCTGTCAAATCTCTCGTTAACAAAATCCGTCAATGTCTTATTCAGTTCATCAGTAAAACCATAACAATGAATATAACCGTTTAATGTGTAAGTAAATTCCGGCACAAGAGTTCCCTGTATATACTCCGAAAACGCTTCATTCTCGGCATCTCCCCACTCAAAGTCATACACAGGAGGAAGAGTTGTCTCTGTTGTTGTCATCTCAGTTTGCTCTGAACCCTCATTGTTACCCGGGTTTAAGCTGCCTGAATTGCATGCTGTCATCAGGATGGAAGTTGTAAGTAAAAGAACAACGATTGCTTTTGGTTTCATATTCAATCACCACCGTTCTGCAAAACAAGTGAAGCATTTATATTATTCGCCATATTTGCGCTGTTGAATGCAGCTGTCATCATATGACCATTATACTGCGAAAGTCAGGTTCCCATAACAAAAGGCTACCCGCAAAGGCAGCCTTTTGAATAACCGTCTGTATCTGTCAGTTACTTAACTTCAGCGTAAGCCAGCACGTAAGGATACTTGAGACTGTCGTCTGAAGCGACAACCACTACGTAATAGCCCTTTTTGACCTTGGAGCAGTCAACATCATAGAAAGCTCTTCCGTCGCTGTACTCAACAGGTGTGATCGAATCGGAATAGATGGGCTTTGAAAGGTCATCCTTATCGAATTCCTTATCTTTGCTGTAATAATAAGCGTAGTAGATCTCGTCTTCGGCATCCTCGTTTACTTCGATGGAAAATGCGATCGTCTCGGTATCAACACTGTATGTGCCGGGCTTATCCATTGTATCGTCATAGTCCCACCACTTTGCCGTAACGACATAGTCGTTGAAGTCTTCATCGTAGATGGTGTATTTCTTGCCGGTCTCGACAGCATCCTTTCTCTCGATGCGCTCGATTATGGTGCCGCCGATACCGCCGTTCAGGAGTACAACGATACCTACAACGATAAGTGCGACAAGGACAACGCCAAGCGAAGCCAGGACCACGATGAGTCCGATCTTATTTTTCTTCTCGGGCTTACCGGTTTCAGTCTGGACAGGTGCCGTGGAGATAGGACCTGAAGGTGCCTCGAAAGGCATCGGCTGGAATGATATCGGCTCGGGTGCGGGCTGCTGTGCTGCAACGGGCGCGGTTACGGGCGCTGCTACAGGTGCAGCGGTTACAGCTGCTGCAACGGGCGCTGCTACAGGCTCAGAAGATGCAACGGGTGCTGCAGGTTCAACTGCAGGAGCCGGTTCAACAACGGGAACGGCAGGTGTATACGCGGGCGCTTCTGCAGCAGGAGCAGGTACTGCGGGTGCAGGAACAGCTTCAAGTGCAGGAGTTTCGTCAGCCAGTCTGTTTCCGCACTTGGAGCAGAAAGCAGATCCTTCTCTCACCTGACTTCCACAGTAAGGACAAAACTTTGCCATACTACTATCCTCCATAAGGTATTACTTAACAGGTAAGATAATATCACATAAGACAGACAGTTGCTTAAAAAATGAGTTACAAAGCAAATGCCCTGAATACCGCGCTCTGCGGCAACGGCATTATTCCTGGCCGCAAAGATAATCTATGGCTTCTATGTAACCGTCAAAACCTTTGCCGGTTATGGTTTTCGAGCAGTAATAAGAAACGTAGGACACCTGACGGAATGCCTCACGTTCGTTCACCTTTGAAATGTGGACTTCGACAGCGGGTATCATGACAGCCTTGAGAGCATCCAGGAGTGCAACAGACGTATGGGTATAAGCGCCCGGATTGATAACGATCCCGTCAACCTTGTCGAAAAAAGCCCGCTGTATGTAATCTACCAGATCACCTTCGTGGTTGCTCTGAAGGCAATTTACCTCTATGCCTTTTTCCTCACAGTGGGATGTAATCAAATTTACGAGATCATCGTAGGTCGAGGAACCGTAGATATCGGGCTCCCTGATGCCGAGCATATTAAGATTGGGACCGTTAAGGACTAATATCTTCATGGCTTAACCCAGCTTTCCCAGTATTTCGGCGATGGCGGCATCGTAGAATGCCTGCTTTTCATCGTATCTGTCAAAGTAGACCCTGTAATCGCACCAGGACTCATACTTATCCTTGCGCTGTGAATAGAGTTTCTCCACGCCGTGAAGCTGGGAGATCGGCCTGTTCTTGTCAGTCAGAGCGGTCAGAGGACGCTCAAGATAGAATACGTTGGAGTTGCAGCGGACATAGAACTTGTTAACGTCGCGCGTGACGATACCGCCGCCGCAGGATATGACCAGACCGCTCTGAGGCAGGAATTCCGCTGCGATCTCACATTCCATCTCCCTGAAAGCATCTTCTCCGGGGCCGTTCAGGACCTCAGCGGGAGTCTGTCCAAACTTCTCGGCGAACGCGATATCCAGGTCAACGAGCGTACGTCCGGTGACCTTTGCGATATTCCGTGCAAGGAGGGATTTACCCGAACCCGGCATACCGATTATTGTAATATTGCGCATGCGGTTCTCAAGGATCTTAATGACCTTCTCGATCTTTTCGGCTGCTTCGGAAGGAACATATGCCGCTCCTTCGGCACTGTCGGGATTACCGAGCTGTTCAGCGCCTGCGGTATCTCCGGCGAAGACCCTTGATGATTTATAAGCCTGGGCAACGAGCATCGCAAGGCCGCCGCATGTCTTAAGTCCGAGTTCTTCAGCCTCCTGCAGGAACTTTGTCCTTGAAGGGTTGTAGACCACGTCGGCGCATGCCTCAAGGCTTGCAAACTTCGTAAGTTCAAGAAGTGAATTGTCGACCTTCGGGAACATTCCGACAGGCGTGCAGTTTACGATGACCTGGGCATCTCCTGCCTTCTCATAAACGTTGGAGTAATTGATCTCAGTCTCAAGATCACAGGCATAAATCTCAGCCGCGCCTAAAGTCTTGAGAGCGTAGAACACTGCGGAAGCCGCGCCGCCCGTACCGAGTACGAGGACCTTTTTTCCTGTGACGGAGATGCCCTTTCTGGTGAGCATATAGATGAATCCGAAGTAGTCGGTGTTCCATCCCTTTACCTTTCCGTCTTCGAAAAGGACCGTGTTTACGCTTCCCGTCGTTTTCGACGCGTCATCCAGTTCATCGCACATGGCGCATGCGTTTTTCTTGTAAGGGATCGTGACGTTGAAACCCTTGAAAACGCCGCTCTTAAAGAGCGTTTCAAGCTCTTCGGGCTCACGCTCTATAACCGAATACGAATAGGATGAATCAAAGAGACTGTGGATCTCAGGTGAATATGTGTGCGCGAGAGTTCTTCCCAAAACGCCGAAAGCCGGCTTGTTCTGATGAACCTTGGAGATATCCATAAGGGTCTTGAAAAGATCTCTTACATAAGGTCTGCTCTCAAACCCGGCGATCTCCTCCAGAGCCTTGAACTTTTCTTCTTCTCTGGCAGGAACATAAACGTCCATGCCGTTTTCTCTCTTAACATTTCCGATCTCTCGGCATGTCGCCATCCTCTCTTCGAGAAGATCCAAAATGCTGTTGTCGATCTCGTCGAGTTTTCCTCTGAGTTCATTAAGGTCAGGTCTCCCGCTCATGGCTTTCTCCTCCGTTACATAGATACAAGTAAAAGATCGTAAAGTGCGATGGCTGCGGCAGCCTCGACGACCGGAACCGCACGGGGTGCGACACAGGGGTCGTGTCTGCCTTCAATATTGATGGTCGTGTTCTTATGCGCTTCAAGATCGACCGTCTCCTGGGTCTTTGAGATAGAAGGAGTCGGCTTCAGCGCACAGGCGAACACTATGGGTGCGGCATTGCCTAGGCTGATGCCACCCTGGATGCCGCCGCTGTGATTTGTCTTTAATGTAAGGTTACCGTCTTCGTCAAAAGCAAAGGCATCGTTATTTTCGGAACCTTTGAGATCAGAACCTTCAAAGCCGTTGCCGAATTCAACTCCCTTGACTGCCGGGATCGCATAAAGGATCTGCGCAAGCTTTGCCTCGATGCCGTCGAATATCGGTCCTCCGATGCCTTCCGGATAACCGTAGATCACGCACTCGATAACGCCTCCGACAGAGTCTCCTTCAAGGCGTGCCTGCTCGATCTTCTCCTTCATGAGTTCGCCCCTGGCATCGTCAACGACCGGGAAATCCTTATTCTCGACCACTGACAGTCTGTTTCTGAATCCCTCATCGTTTACTCCGTGATCGAAATAAGAATCGTCGCAGATCCCGGCAACTTTCTTGAGGTGCGCACTGATCTGGATCCCGCGCTTGTTAAGCTCCTGAAGAGCTATGGAGCCCGCAATGCACAAAGGCGCGGTCATGCGTCCCGAGAAGATTCCGCCGCCGGACTTCGAAGCGTCGTCTCCGTACAGGAGTTTGGCGGCATAGTCCGCGTGGGACGGCCTGGGACAGTTGATTATGGATGCGTAATCCTTGGGTTTTGTATTCGTGTTGATAATATAGCCGTGAAGCATCGAACCGTTGCGTTCGAATATTACCTCATCAGCCTCTTTCCTGGGTGTGGACCAGGCATTCTTTCCGGGAGCGCGTCTGGCCATAAAGGCCGCCGTTTTCGCCGTATCCGGCGTGACGTCTTCGGGAAGGCCGTTTATATATACTCCTATCGCCTCACTGTGCGACTCGCCGTAGATCATTATGTCGAGGGCGTCGCCCTGGTATGTGCTGCTGGAATTCATACGGTCATCTCCTTAAGCAGTATAGTCCTGAACTCCGGAAAGGATTTATTCAGGCAATCGATATCATCCAGTTCTATCTCTTTGCCTGTGGCAGCGGCGCAGAGAACTGCAGCCATCGCCATTCTGTGATCACCCGACGAGGTCAGACTGATCTTATCGGGGATATTCTTCCTGTCTATATATTCTATCGTAATAGTGTCCTCTTCGAGCGTTACATTTCCGCCCAGTTCCGTCAGCATCTGCGTAATGGCAGCCGCCCTGTCGGATTCCTTGATCCTTAATCTCTTGATTCCTCTGAGGACCGTCTTTTCGGCACGGAAAGCGCCGGTGACAGCCATATAGGGAACTATGTCCGGAATGTCGTAGCAGAACATGTCTATGCACGGTCTGACGGAATTCCTGAGACTGTCCTGCACGAAAACGTTTTCTCCCGCAATCACATACGATATGTTTGCAAGATCCAGGAACTCCAGTATCGCCTTATCGCCCTGTGCCGAATTCTTATCAAGGCCTGTCACCTTGATCGAACCGTCATGTATCAGGCTTCCCAGGCAGAGAAGAAAGGCTCCGTTGCTCCAGTCGCCTTCGACTTCGAATCTGGCATCAGATGCTTCTGACTTGCGCTCAGTTCTTTTTACATAAAAAGTATCTACCACATGGATAACATCAAAGCCGTATTTTTCGAGAGTCTTCATCGTAAGATCGATATAGTGTACCGACACCATATTCCATTTGACCCTGATCTCGGATTCCTCATAGAACGCGGCCAATGCCATCAGAAGACCCGATACGTATTGGGACGATACGCTTCCGTCGATAACATATTCACCGGGACCTATCTTTCCCGTAACTTCTATCTCATTCTTATCTTTATTCTTCGTTATCTCCACGCCGAAGGGTTCAAGGCACTCGGCAAGTTCCGTTATTGGCCTGTCTATGAGCCTCCCCTTTGTCCTGAAGATAAGCTTACTGTTGGCTTCAGACTTTAATGCCAAAGCCACGGGGATCATGAACCTCAAAGTAGATCCGCTCTCATTGCAATTGAAGATAAGAGTCTCAGACTCAGTATCCAGAAGAGTCTTGAGGCAGGATTTTGTCGCCTTTATATCGTCGTTATCCTCTTCATTGTCATCGAGATAATCCCCTCTGGCGCCAAGGATGAAATTTATGATAAGTTCCCTGTGATAGACCGACTTTGAAGGCGGTGCTTTGACTTTCAGATCAACGTTGTTACAAGCTATTCTCATACAGACAAAAACTCCAGGAACTCTTCTTTTGTCATCTTCTTTATCTCGGCACTGCCGATCTTATTCACAAGTATAACCGATAAGGTGTCGCCGCGTTTCTTCTTGTCGTTCATGGCGCCTTCGACTATAGCTTCGGACGTGATCTCGTCACTTACCGGGAGCTTATACAGCCTTAAGAGATCCTTCATCTTCTCTGCGTCCTCAGCAGAAAGAGTTCCCGCTCTGACGCATGCATCCATGATGATCCCCATGCCCTTGGCCACGCAGATCCCGTGAGGTTTTGTAAAACCGCTGTCGCGTTCGATGATGTGTCCCACGGTGTGACCGAAGTTCAGCGTCTGGCGTCTTCCGTTATCGTTCTCGTCTTCACCGACGACGCTAGCTTTATCAGATACGTTCATATAGACGATCTCTTCCAGAAGTTCCTCGTCATCCCTGATGCTGCCGTTTGCTTTTTCAAGCTTATCGAAAAGATCAAGATCCATTATGAACGCGTGCTTTGTGACCTCACCCATGCCTTCGGTAAACACGTCATCAGGAAGTGTCCTGAGGAACGAGATATCCTCCAGAACGAGTGTGGGCTGCCAGAACGCGCCGACCTGATTCTTCCCCATCGGGATGTCGATTCCGGTCTTTCCTCCGACTGACGCGTCGACCATCGCCAGAAGGGATGTCGGTATCTGGATTACGCTTATGCCACGAAGGAATGTCGATGCAGCAAAACCTGCCATATCAGTCGTCACGCCTCCGCCCAGACCGATTACGATGTCGGTCCTGGTAAAGCCCGCTTCAGCCATCTTATTCCACATTTCGGCGATCTCGGTGATGTTCTTATTCTGCTCACCCGCGCCGAAAACATAATCTGTCACTTCAAATCCCGCGCCTTCAAGCTGATCATTGACCGTATCAAGATATAACGGCGCCACATTGGTCTCGGAAACGACCAGGGCTTTCAGCGCCTTGGGGCAGAGCTTCTTCGCCTCCGCGCCCAGCGACCTGACGGCGTCTATGCCAATGAGCACATCGTATTCCTTGGATGCGGCGCTGACATGAACGGTCCTCATATGCCGTCGACCTCCTCTTTGATCTGTCTGCCTTCATCGAGCAGATCGCGGAGCCCGTCAAAATCGTCCTCGACAAGAGCCTTCCTGTACTTGGCAAGCTCCTCCTGAAGATGATCGATCTCAAAGATCAGATTGTCCTTGTTTTCCAGGAAGAGCTGGGTCCACATGGTGGGATTGAGCCACGCGACCCTTGTCATGTCCTTGTAGGAACCCGCCGAAAATCCCTTGTGGTTCCTTGCAGAAGGACTCTTTATATATGCGTTGGATACAAGATGCGCCATCTGAGATGTGAATGCGATCATCTTATCGTGTTCATCGGCATGAGCGAGATGGAAGCTTCCGAATCCGCACGGAGCAAGAAGATCTTTTACCCTGTCCAAAAGGAACATGTCGTCAAAGACGGGAGGAACGACGACCATAGGCGCGCCCTTGTACATGTCGCCTCTGGCATGCGTCATTCCCGAGAACTTCGTTCCCGCCATTGGGTGACATCCGACGAAGAGGAAACCGTTCTCTTCAGCCATCTTGAAAGCCTTTTCGCAGACAAATCTCTTCGTGCCGCAGGCATCTATTACCATACCTTCTTTATTGAAGTGCTCCTTGTGGTTTTCCATCCATTCGACGGTGGCTTCCGGATACAGCGAAAGGATGACGAGATCGCATTTCCCGAGGTTCTCATCCGTCAGTTCATCATCGATGATGCCCTGCATCTGAGCCATCTGCGTAATACTCTTCGTACGGTTCCAGCCATAAACTGTGGCTCCCTCACCGTTCTCCTTATAAGCCTTTGCAAATGAGGCTCCGATAAGGCCTAATCCTACCACGCCGACTGTTATCTTCATTTGATATGCACTTCCTTTTCGAAATAATATACGTTCTTTAACAAAAAGACGCTGACATATATCAGCGCCTGATTTATCACAGTATGCTTCTTGCTTTTGCGATAGCTTCCATTACTTCTCCGAACTGTACGGGTGTGAGCTGCTGAGCTGCATCGGAGAGGGCCTTTTCGGGATTGCAGTGAACTTCGATCTCGAGAGCATCCGCGCCTGATACTACAGCAGCCATGGACATCGGCTTGATGAGATTCGACTTGCCAGTAGCATGTGAAGGGTCACCTACGACAGGAAGGTGCGTGATCTGCTTCAATACCGAGATGGCACTTACGTCAAAAGTATTCCTTGTGTATGTCTCGTATGTTCTGATACCTCTCTCGCAGAGGATGACGTTGGGGTTGCCTTCGCTCATGATGTACTCGGCGCTCATGAGGAGTTCCTTAATGGTAGCCGAGAGGCCGCGCTTTAAGAGGATCGGCTTGCCTGTCTTGCCGAGGGCCTTTAAAAGGTCGAAATTCTGCATATTTCTTGCACCGACCTGAAGGAAATCAACCTCTTCGAAAACCGGGATCTGCTCAGGGCTCATGATCTCGGAGCATATGGGAAGACCCGTCTCCTTCTTAGCCTCAAGGAGAAGTCTGATGCCCTCTTCGTGAAGTCCCTGGAAATCGTAAGGCGACGTTCTGGGTTTGAATGCGCCGCCTCTAAGGATCGTTGCTCCTGCCGCCTTAACGGCCTTTGCCGCGCTCATGATCTGCTCCTCGCTCTCTACCGAACAGGGTCCTGCGATGACTGCGAAATTCCCGCCGCCTATCTTTACTCCGGCTACATCAACGACTGTATCCTCAGGATGGAACTTCCTGTTTGCCTTCTTGAAAGTCTCCGAAACTCTCGTTACCTTCTCGATGATATCCAGACCCTGAAGCATGTCGATATCGATCGTCGACGTGTCGCCTATGAGACCTAATACCGTGCAAAACTCACCCTTGGACTCATTGACCTTAAGGCCTTTGCCCTCAAACCATGAGATGAGGCTCGAGATCTGTTCCTTTGTTGCCGTGTTCTTCAATACTGCGATCATGTTATTTATCTCCTTTTCAGGATCCTTACATCCTGTTTTTTAACTTCTTCATGCCTTGAACAAAAAACGCTGCGGGGCTATTTGCGTACCCTGCAGCGTTATTCAGATCAAGTGTATTGGTTCTTTTTGGCGCTAGCAAAAGTCGCTTTAGTTCGTCTCCCTAAAGTAGTAATAGTAGCTATACGCATAAAAGAAAACCGCAGTCTTCATAAGGATTCTCCTTAATTCAAAACTGCGGTTATTAAATCACACCTTCTTGCATATTGCAATAACTAATACCGAGCCGATAGGTATTATGCGAAATCTTCAAGTCCGGTCTTCTCGTGGATCAGCTCGACGACACCGTCAGGTTCCATGTCGAGCGCCACCGCGATCTCGTTGTTCATCCTGCTCCTCGCATCCGCAAGGGCACGCTCATCCTGGGCATTCAGATGCTTGCCTTCCTTGGCGAGCTTCTCGGCATGTCTGTTGATCAGGTATATCAGTCCGACGATGTCCTCCCTGCTGCCGTTGACGATAATGTCGGTAAATGCAATCTTGCGCTCATTGCGGTCTTCGATCCAGCTGCAGTTATCTATGGGGAGCTTGTCGATCAGAGCGATGGCCTCCTTCTTCGAAGCTACGGGTCTGATCCTGCTAACCTGAGCCTCGTTGTTGAGAGGCACGTATACATACTGGGATCTTGTTACAAAGAGAGGCTTTAGAACATAGTATTTCTGAGGTTTCTCTTTGAAAAAACTAATGTCTTTTATGTCGTCTATCTGGCAAACACCGCTGCCTGCATAAACAATATTGTCGCCTATCTTAAAGCCCATACCAACCTGCCTTTCATTAAAAATTCTAAAAAATTTTATACATTTTTCGAAAAAAGTATTTGTAAAAAATGGAATATGGTATATACTACTAGATTTATTTTAGCACGGTTATTTCAAGCATGTGGTAGGCATTTTCTACAAAAATCGCTCTATTCAGAGGGCTTTGTTTGACTTTGCCCAGGTTTTGCCCCACTCCCGGCAGGAAACCGTTCCGGAATTACAAAACCCAAACCAAAAACTCCGGCCCCGAACATTAAGTCCGGAGCCGTGAGCCGAAAGTCTTTTCAATTAGCCGTTCGCGTCAGTCTTTGTCGCAAGCTTCCTTGATGCGGTCGATAACGATCTCAAGAGCCTTGATGCGCGCATACTTCTTGTCGACGGATTCCAGGATGTACCATGGCGCAAACTCTGTCGATGTCTTCTTTATCATCTCGTCGATCGCCGTCTCGTACTTGTCCCATTTCTCACGGTTGCGCCAGTCCTCATCGGTGATCTTCCACTGCTTCTCGGGATTTGTCTGACGTTCCTTGAAACGCTTGAGCTGCGTCTTCTTGTCGATCTGGACCCAGAACTTGATGACGACCGCGCCCCAGTCGGTCAGCTCCTTTTCGAACTCGTTGATCTCGTTATAGGCACGCTGCCAGTCGTTCTCCGAACAGAATCCTTCGATGCGCTCGACCATGACCCTTCCGTACCAGGTGCGGTCGAAGATCGCAATGTGGCCTGTCCTCGGGAGCCTTGTCCAGAATCTCCACAGGAAATGTCTTGCCTTCTCGTGCGGCTCGGGGCTCGCGATCGGGAGCACCTCATATCCTCTCGGATCGAGCGCGCCGGTGATACGCTTAATGTTGCCGCCCTTTCCTGCCGCATCCCATCCCTCATAAGCGATGATGACGGGGATCTTCTTCCTGTAGAGCTTATTATGCAGGTCTCTTAATTCGTCCTGGAGTTTATCGAGTTTTTCTTCGTACTCTTCGTCTGTAAGCTCTTTTCCCTTGAGATCGACTTCCTTGAGCAGAGGCGTCTTCTTGAGCGGGAAAGTGTTCTGAAGGATCGGAGCTGCAAGACTCTTGTTCTTCAAAGCCGTCTCGATGCCCTGATTCAGGAATTCGAGAACCTGGAGTTCTGCAAACTTCTTGTCCTTGCTGTCGATGATGTACCACGGAGCCGTCGGATTGTTCGTATCCTTCAGATACTGGTCATAAACATCCATGCACTCGTCGTAATGTTTGTTCTCATAGAGGTCGCCCTTGTCGACACGCCACTTGGTATCCTTGTCGTCCATGAGCTTCTCAAGTCTTTCCTTCTGTTCTTTCTTGCTGATCTGGAAGAAGAACTTCATTACGAGATAGCCGTTATCGACGAGAGTCCTTTCAGTCCTGTTTATCGACTCGATCCTCTCCTCGTATTCCCTGTCACTCAGGAGATCTTCCATAACCTCATCCGTTATCTCCTCCATCCAGAAGGTATCGTAAAAAGCAAACTTGCCCTTTTCGGGGATCTCCTTCATATATCTGTAAAGGAACGGATACCTGAGATCTTCCTTTGACGGCTTCGGGAAAGTCTTTACCCTGAAGAATCTCGGATCGATATTCTTTATGATCTTGCCGAGCACGCTGCCCTTTCCTGCCGCGCCCCAGCCCTCGAAAATTACCATTACGGGAAGTCCGGCTTCCTTTATCTTCATCTGTGCTGCGAAGAGCTTTGCCCTTTCCTCTTCCAATCTCCTGGCAAATTCCTCGTCGTCCGGTTTCTCGACCTTAACAAAATCCTTGAGCATATGAGACCTCCGTTCCTGCGGCGCAAAGCCTTTATTCTATTGCTTCTTTTACTATAAAAACTCAGCCGCCGATTTTGAAGATGGGATTTGCATACTTTTCACGCCGGGTGATTGTGCATTCGGTGCGGTGACAAAAAGGTTTCCGTAAATAGCACATACTTTCCTGGTATGTTAGAATCCAAAATACCTGATAAGATAAGGTGACTTCATCCATGACAGACAGTGGCAGTACCGCAAAAACCAGAATCCGTTTCATCGACACCGCACGCGGGATCGCCATCATCTGCATCATTTTGGGACACCTCGGCAGCGCATCTATAAACCGCGTTGTCTACACATTCCACATCCCGCTGTTCTTCCTTATCACGGGCTATTTCATCAGCACAAAGGCATCTTTCTCCCGGTTTGCAAAGAAAAAGTTCCATTCCCTCATATTGCCGTATCTTTTGACTTCGGCAGTAATAATTTTGCTTGCGGCAGTCAAAGGACTGCTCACAGACGGAAACCTCACCGCCCCTCTTAAAGCATGGACCTTTGCAGCCTTATACGGTTCAGGCAACAACTACCAGGGACTGATCCAGATAAAGGGGATTGGCGCGATCTGGTTCTTATGGGCATCCTTCATCGCCGTCCTGATAATGAGGCTCCTCCTGAAAGCCGACTACAGGATCAGGATATTGGGTGTCATTACGGCATTTGCCCTGGGATATCTGACCAGCCTTTACTGCTGGCTGCCCTTCAGTTTGCAGCCCGCCCTATGCTCGGTCATATTCATCTATCTGGGATATGCATACCGCAGGATGGAAAGCACCCTGAAAAAACTTAACAGGGAACTGATCGCCGTCTTACTCATCTTTGCGCTCCTTATCTGGGTAACTTTCATCACCGGTTTCAGGTCATTTTGGATAGTCGACTGTGATTTCGGCAGAGGCATCATAGACATGATCGGATGCATCTGCGCATGCGCCGTTGTTTTCGCGGTCTCGTATTTCACCGACAGGTTCATAAGTCCGGTCTCCGCTGTATTGTCATTCCTGGGCGAGAACAGTCTTTTCATTCTCTGCGTCCACACTGTCGAGCAGAACCTGATGCCGTGGAGCAGCATCCTCAACCTGATACTTCCGGGTACGGCACCTCTCCCCCGCCTCCTCGTGCTGATCGCTCTCAAGCTCACGCTTGATACCGGTCTGGGCTGTCTTCTTTCAAGGATCCCTGTTGTCAGAAAGTCATTCGGAGTCTGAAGCCGCTGGTCACACGGTTGTATGCAGAGTGCTTGCGGGCTCGCGCCGGGTGCGCAAATGGCAAAGGGTGTTTGATTATGTTAGAATTCAGACACTCAAATCAACTGCAAAGAGATTCTCATAATGGAAACAGCGGCCTTATCTGCAGACAGATCTTCCAAAACCAGAACGCGGTTTATCGATATCGCCCGCTGTATCGGCATCATAGCGATCATCGTAGGTCATACGAGCGATCCCGGTATACAGAGAATAGTCTACACATTCAACGTCCCGATCTTTTTCATGATAACCGGGTACTTCACGAATGATAAAACTCCTTTTCCCCGTTTTGCCAAACGCAAATTCCGGACTTTGATCGTCCCTTATCTTCTTACCTGTCTGGTCATGATACTGACAGCCCTGCTGACTGCTTCCCTGACCGGCAATGATGTCATCGGCGAAGTCAAACTGTGGCTGTACGCTTCATTATACGGAGCAGGATACAATTGGACCGAACCTTTCTTCATTTCCTCCATCGGTCTTGTCTGGTTCCTGTGGGCCACTTTCTTCTCCAGCATATTTCTCAGACTTCTTCTCAAGACCAAGAGCACGATCCGTGTCCTGCTGGTCATCACGGCATTCGCCGTAGGGTTTATCTCCAGTTACATAGTCTGGCTTCCCCTGAGCTTTCAGGCGGGTCTGTGTGGAATACTCTACATGTACGTAGGTTATCTTTTTGCAAATGCGAAGAACACCGCTGCCGGGTTCAGCAAAGAGACAAAAGCACTCCTGATCCTGGCCGCCTTTGCAATGTGGATCGCGTTCATCATCAACTTCAAGGGATTCTGGTTCGTTATCTGTGACTTCGGCAACGGGATCCCCGACATCTTCGGAAGCATATGCGCCTGCATCGGTGTCTTTACCATTGCATTCTTTATAGAAAAGTATCTGAAGCATTCATCCAGGATACTTTCCTACATCGGCGAAAACAGCATCTTCATAGTCTGCGTGCATGCGGTGGAGCAAAATTTCATGCCCTGGGACAACATACTTAATCTGATCATCCCCAATGCCGGCAAAGCGCTGAGCCTTATTTTGCTCTGCGTATTCAAACTTGCACTGAGCATCACTCTCGGCTGCCTGATCTCCGGGATACCGTTGTTAAGGAAAGCGTTTGGAATGAAATAAGTCCTGATCAGCCTATCCTGATCTCTTCGAGCAACGTCTCATAATCGAACTTCTCGAGTTCGATCTCTTCTCTTATTGATTCGGGATTAAGGGCGGGCAGTACGGTGATGCTGTGCTCTCTCTTTTCACTGTGTTCGATCGAAAAAGAATTATCTTCCATAACAGAATCACCTTATCAAGTTATTTCCCGTATTCTACTACTACTTTCCCGGATTTTTACAAGAATTTTTGAAAAGTAATGCAAAGATAATATTACAGATCAGAACCGGTTTGCTAAAAAACTCCCGGAAGAACTTTGCCTTCCGGGAGTCATTATTTTATTTGTTAAAAGGCAGATGCTTAAGTTTATGCCTTGATGCCCTTGCAGTCGTTTACATACTGTCTGATGGGTCCGATGTCAGTATACTTCGTGACGCCCTGGCCGTCGGCATCAGGGATAACGAGTACGGGTACGTTGACTATCTCGAACTTCTTTGCGAGCTCAGGTTCGTCATCTGCATAGATGAGCTCATAGTCGAAATGCTGCTCATCGAACATAGCCTTTACAGCCTTGCACTTTGCGCATGTATGTGTCGAGAAGAGCATCGGCTTTGTTACCATTGCGCCGTCAACGGGCTTGAGCTCAGGGAGATCCTTAGGCTCGGAAGCGCTTACCGTAACGGTAGCCGTTCTGGGCTTCATGTTAGAGTTGCATGTGTCATATGTCTTTCTGTCCTTGAACTCCTGGAGCTTACCGTCGTTCCAGTTCTTGATCGGACGGTAATAACCTGTGATACGGCTGTATGTCTCGGTCGGGTTGCCGCACTCGGGGCATGCCTTGACCTCACCGGGGAGGTAACCATGTACCGAGCAGATTGAGTATGTGGGCGACAATGTATAGTAAGGCAGTCTGTAGTTCTCAGCGATCGTTCTTACGAGAGCTGCT
>Ga0247611_10002092_pt1 | contig 33609 bp, 21 predicted proteins | sample 177DNAGHGhighgp2_FD_192422 | JGI IMG/M metagenome (GOLD analysis project Ga0247611, IMG submission 192422) | Sheep rumen microbial communities from Palmerston North, Manawatu-Wanganui, New Zealand - 1770 DNA GHGhigh gp2 | ecosystem: Host-associated > Mammals > Digestive system > Stomach > Rumen... | reverse complement strand
AACGACGGACACCTATATTGTCTATTTCTCGAATATCTTCGCCATCATGGGACTGCGGTCGCTGTTCTTCCTGCTGAGCAATGTGACGGACATGTTCTGGCTGCTGAAATACGGCTTGGGACTCCTGCTGTGCTTTATCGGTGTGAAGATGATAGGGCACGAGTTTTTCGGCTGGGAGATTGGCACGATGGTGTCGCTGGCAGTGATTCTGGGCATCCTGGTGGCTTCCATAGGATTTTCGCTGCTTTTCCCCAAGAAGAAACAAGTGGAGCCTGCTGCCTGAACGGCGCGGCGGAACAGTCCGTGATTGGACATAAAGCATCGAGGTTAAAAGGCGATGAGCCTTTTAACCTCGATGCTTTATTGTAAGTAACCTGAGGTTTCCTTAGAAGTCGAAACCGGCGCTGAGGTAAACACCCCAGGGCGAGGGCTGGTTGTAGCGTGACCAGTGGACGTTGAACAAGATGGGACCGATGAGCGATTTGTGGCCGTATTGCAGTGCAAAGGCATAGTCGGTAAGGGTGTTCAAGCGATACGCGGATGATTCCTCAGCATCGATATCGCCGGCCAATGTGCTGAATCCGGCAACGGTGAAGGAGATGTAGTCTTTGGGGGCGATTTGCCAGCGGAAATCGATATTGGCCACAACTTCGGCATGGGAGTAGGAGAAGAAGTGGGGCATATTGTAGCCGATGTATGGAAGTTGGTTTTCGTAGAATCGTCCGGGAGTGATGCCACCGATATAGCTTTCCATCCATGAAGGGACTATGGCTTCGACGATTCTGCCTTCGAATAACTGGATGTTGGAGTGGAGCCAGAGCGAGGGCAGGATGGTGAAGGCTTTGGCAACAGGGATGGCGGCCTTGATATGGGCATTGATGTTGTTGGATCTATAATAAATGTGCTTGATCGTATTATACCATGCGTCAGGGTAGCAGTAGTGGTAGATGTAATAGTCGTAACGGAAGCGGGCGTTGATGCCTTTGGTGGGGAAGTAGCTGTCGTCGGTGTTGTCGTAGGTGGCTTCGAAGTAGGGGGCAACGACGAAGTGGTCCCAGTTGTTTACAGAGTCGGTACGCATGCCGTTCCACGATCTTCTGAGCGTGTCGGCGACATAGTAGCTGGTGTCTATGATGTAGGTACCGCCTTCTTGGATGGTGTCGTATCTCTGATGCCATATATAGATGGGTTCGAAAGCGGTTTTCCGCTCGAAGGGTGATACATAGAATTTGACACCCAGCCGAATGGCACCGTGGCGCCAGGAGTGGGTGAGGCTGTAGAGGTCGACGGTGTTGTACCAAGAAGTCAGCGTGTTGAATCCTTCGGCGAGATTGGTCTGGGCCGAGTACTGTTCGATGGTTTGGTAGCGGGTGTGGATGTTGAGTCCTACCGAAGGACCGTTGAGGAATGCGTATAGGACGTTGACGGTGGCGGAGGGGTTGTTGCCGATGACGGCCGAGATGTCGGCTTTGAAGCCGGAGAGTTTGCGCCGGTTGAAGCCGATGTTGAAGGCTGCAGAGAGCATGGTCTTGGTGTCGAACCGCAGTCCGAAACCGAACTGGTGGATGGGGCCGCGCTTGCAGTGGAAGGCAAGGGTGAAGGGTTCCTTGTCGCCGTAGAGGCTGTAGGATACTTGGTCGAAGAGTCCTGAACCGTACATGAGGGCGAGCTCTTCTTCGATGTCGTCGCTGCTGTAGGCATGACCTTTATGAATGCTGCTGTTCTTCTCGAAGTAGGAGATGATGTCGGGTTTAATGCCTTCGTAGACGACGTTGCCGATAACCACTTTGCGGTTGTGGATATTGATGCCGGGGGTGTTGTTGAGCGGACGGCTTTTGGTGGGGCCGACCTTCTGCAGGATGGCTTCAAGCCCCTCGGTTTGGCTCTGTGCGGCGACATAGCCGCGGTGGAGGCATTCGGCGATGGAGGCGGAGTCGAAACTCATCATGTTCATGCCCGACATGTCGGGGTGGATGTAGACGTCGGCCAAGGGGAGGTTGTTGTCGAAGGCGTCTTTGCCCATCAGCGAGATGCACTGCATGAGGAGGTTGGCCATGCCGCTGATTTCGGAATAGGTGCGTGGCTGACTGAGGTCGACGCCGATGATGTAGTCGGCTCCCATGGCGCGTGCCATGTCGGTGGGGAAGTTATTGCGGGTGCCGCCGTCGATGTAGATGCGGCCATCCTTACGGACGGGCGTGAAGAAGAAGGGGATGGACATGGTGGAGCGCATGGCATCGGACAGGTGGCCGTGAGTCCAGTATTTGGCTTTCATCGTGACCATGTCGGTGGCTACGCAGCAGTAGGGGATGGGCAGGTCGCTGAAGTCCATCGAGTCTTGGTAGCCCACCGTGAGGCTGTTGATGGTGTTGTTGACGTTGTAGCCGTAGATGTAGCCGTCGGGGAGGTTGGAGATGAGGTTGGCGGTGTATGACTGTCCCATCTCGGAGGAGGTGAGGGGATTGGCGGTCTCGTTGGCCTTGCGGGTGATATAGTCTTCGCGCTGCCGGCGTTCCCACTCTTCGCTCTCGTAGCGGAAGGGGGAGCGGATGAAGTAGGTCTCGTTGTATTTTCGCCGCATGTACGACATCTTGTTGACGGGCACCTGGTCGCTGAGCATCACGCCCCAGTTGGTGGAGGTGAGGATGGTGTCGATTTCTTTGCTGGAGTAGCCCATGGCCACCAGACCGCCTACCAGACCGCCCATGCTGGTGCCGAGCACCATGTCGATGGGAATGCCCAGCTCTTCGATATACTCGAGGGCACCCACATGGGCCGCCCCTTTGGCGCCTCCGCCAGCCAGCACAAGGGCCACAGTGGGACGGTGGCGACGGATGGAGTCCATCTTGTGCTTCATGCGGGCGATGGCGGCGGCATCGGCTGCGGAGTCGATACTGGCCGAGGCAAGATGGATTGGAACGGCTTTCTTGTCAGCCTTGGCGCGGGTTTTGCCGCTCTGGGTGTTCTGGGCAAAGGCACTGCCGGCAATCAGCATGGAAAGTGCCAGGAAGAGAATAATTCTTTTATTCATGGCCTGATTAATATCTGAGGGTTGTTATTATGGGATAATGGTCGGAAATATAAGGCACACCGTAGTCGCCGTCGAGGGTGCGGAAGAGCGGCACCTTCGACCATCCGCGGACAAAGAAGTGGTCGATTTGTTTGCCCTCAGCTTTGCCAAAGGCATTGTAGGTGATGGTGTTGTCGGTGGTGTCGGCCAGGTCGCGGGCGGAGATGAGGTTGGCTGTGGTCAGGGGGAGGAAGATGCTGTCCTCCAAAGTGGAGTTCATGTCGCCCCCAAGGATGATGCGGCCGGGGTAGGTATCGCACAGCGTGCAGAGCTCGAGGATGGAGTTTCGGCGGGCGGCAGGGCCTACGTGGTCGAGGTGGGTGTTGAGAAAGGTGAAGCTGCTGTCGGTCGTGAGGTCGTGGAACAGGCCCATGGTGACGGTACGGCGGCAGGCGGCATCCCAGCCGAAGCTGACGCTGTCGGGGGTCTCGCTCAGCCAGTAGGTGTGCTGGTTGAGGAGCTCGAGGCGGTCGGTGCGGTAGAAAATGCACATGATTTCGCCGTCGCAGGCGGTATCGGTGGCGGGCAGGCCGTTGTCGCGGCCCACGCCGATGCCCTTATACATCCCTGCCAGGGCACTGTCGAGGTAAAGGAACTGGTGGGGAAGGACTTCCTGCATCCCTATGGCGTCGGGAGCCTCCTTCAGAATCATGGCCACCACAGCCTCCTTGCGTTGCGACCAGGCGTTTGGACCGTCCTCGTTCTCGGCCCACTGGCTGCCGAGGCGGATGTTAAACGACATGAATTTCAAATCGGGATAGGCTTTTGGCGTGTTGGCGCAGCCCATGACCAAAGCCGCAAAAAGTGCGATAATACAGAGTCTCTTCATCTTTGTAAGCATTAATTTTACACTGCAAAGATACACAAAAAAAATGAATTGCACACAAGTGTGTATGAAAAACACGAATTTCCATGAACTATCCATTAATGGTTAATTCAAGGCAATTCGTGTTATTCAATCCGTTAATAAAGTATTCAGTTAGTCTGATTAAAGAATTAACACGTTCACACATTAACGCATTCAAACGTTACCGTCGCACGACAACGCGCCGTGCGGGAGCGTCGCCAATCTTCACCAGATAGGCACCCGAGGCAGGCACATCAAGCAGCACCTCCTGTGCCGTCTCGCGACGGGTAGCCAGCAACCTCCCCACCACGTCGTATAGACAGACGGGGTAGCCCTCAGCCCCCTCCACCACAATCTGCCCATTGCGCTGATAAATCTTGGCATTGAGCAGGGCAATGTTGCCGATGCCCTCACCCTCCTGGATGTAGATAGTGTCGTGGATATAGACGGTGTCGTAGATATAGCGATAGAGGTAGATGGTGTCGTAGATGTAGTTGTTGATGAAAGTGGTGTCGTGGATGTAGTTGTTCACGTAATTCACGATAGTGTCGTGGATGTACTGGTAGATAAACGCCGTATCGTGGACGTACTGCGTCAGATGAACGGTGTCGTGGATGTAGTTGTTGATATAGGTGGTGTCATGAATGTAGTGGTTGATGTACTGCATGATGGTGTCGTGCAGGTACTCGTAGATGTAGCGGTCGAGGTAGGTGGTGTCGTGTATATAGTTGTTGATATAGGTAGTGTCGTGAATATAATGATTGATATACATGGTGTCCTGCACATCGCAGGTGATATATGTGGTGTCGTGAACAATGAGCGTGTCATGCAGTACAATAGTGTCTTGATAAGTCTCATCGTCTGTACGAAAATAGGCAGTTAGACGAGTATCGCCCACCACAGCAAAATTGTAAGGGTTGTAAGTGCTCCCATTGCTCCAATGCGAAAACAGGTAGCCGCTATATGGAATGGCGACAGCCGTTGCAGATGTACCATAGACATAGTTGCCATTTCCGTTACAAAAGCCATGGATTATGCTATCAACTTGAAGGCTTACGGAGTGAGTATCTATAGCAAATATGGCAGTGAAATTTGTATCGCTGGTGATAATAATATTACGAGGATTCATGGTGTTACCATCAGTCCAGCGTACAAAATGATAGTGGGTAATAGTAGCGGCTGAAATAGATAACGTATCAAGATAATCATACAATCCATTCCCACTAACTGAGCCTAATGTAGAATCCGTTGATGAAACATGCAATGCATATTGATTAGGGGCAAAGAAGGCAGCAATTGTTGAGTCACCAGTCAATGTTACGGTATCGGGATTGGCAGTGCTACCTGTACTCCAGTGGTCAAAATGGTAGCCATAGTTGGAAGTTGCGAAAATTGCAAAAGTTGTGTTTGTTATAGGAATGTAATAACCTATCCCCCTCGTACTGTCATTAGATATAATAGATACATCAAACAATTGAAAACACACAAAACTAAATGTTGCATTGTCACGATTTACTAATACACTCATATAGTTAGACAGGCTATTACACGGAACATGAGCTATTACGTTGCGATTTCCAGGGAAAACATTCACACCAAAAGATGGCGGTGTACTTGAAAGGAAATAAATTTCTGGCAATTGAGAACATGCGGCAAATAAATAACTTGGCATATGGCTGACATTATTACCAATATAAACCTCTTGCAGAGCGTTACAGTCACGAAACGTATCATTTCCCCAGGTGCCTCCATTCGTACAACCAGTTGAATTAAAGTAAACAATATGCAAATTTGTACAGTTCTTAAAAGTGTTACTGCCCAAATGAGTTACTCCTCTTCCAATATTGACCATAGAAAGGGACGTGCATCCTATAAATGAATTATCCTCAATAGTTGTAACACTATCCGGAATACTAATTGATGCTAAACTGGTACATCCATCAAAAGAGTGCTCTCCAATCGAAACCATTTTCGGAGGGAAAGTGATGGAATTCAAGTTTGTACATCGGCAGAAAGCGTATGAGCCAATTGCTGTTACGGGATATTTAACGTTATTATACTCTACAGAGTCTGGAATAATAACGTGTCCAGATAAGTTTGAATAAGCGGCAATACTTCCATAATGAACACTCCCGTGTGATTCACCGCATGTCACCCAAGCACCACCACCAGGAATGCCAAAATCCACAGTGTCTATTTCAAAATAAAGCGTATGTCCACTTGGAGTAACAGTAGCGAATTTTGGAAGAACTGAGTATCCATAACTAATACTATAGTATACAAACAGGATAGTGAATAATAATAGTCGTTTCATCAGATGTTATTTTTATTGTTGGTGGATATGGCCGCAATATCAGCTATGATATTGTGCATAAGAGAAAGTGCACAATGCTTGTTGTATAGCCCTTTCCCAAATACAATGTATTTGTAGCAGCGGCGAGTTTTTCCTCTGTTCACCCATGCTTTTGGTAGATATTGTTTGAATACCTCAGTTGTTTGTGGGAACACATCTTTTTGTTTGTCAAGATTGATTGTCTCATCTTGCCCCCATTCATACATTAATTTTAAGAAATATCCTCTACGTGTCCCCGTCACTTCATCGGCAACAAAGATGCGAAAATGCCTCCCATCCAAAGGGACGCAATATCCATCAATCAATTGGTCTCTTTGCAATAGTGATTCCATCCGTGCAAAAGGTTCCCATGGTTCATTGACAGGAGTGACCTTTTTGTTATTGGAACTACCCATATACTTTTCCCTAATCCGTGTCGGGTGCAACTTCTTCCCAGCGCGATTCCCTTGGCGTTGGAGTGATAATTGTGTTGAGGGGAGCATATAAAAAGAGCGCGGGAATCTGCCACTTTGCTTATCCCGCTATTCTAGGCCTTCGCATTGCCCTTAACTCAGAATAAGCAATGCCGAAGCCCACGCTGACGGTATATAGTAGAACACTATATGCCCAACCATGGACATTGAACATTGCGTTATTGCGGAGTTAAGTTCAGAAGTTGCGAAGTTCAGAATAGCCGCAGATAAACGCCGTTACAACGTCTTATCTATATGTCCTGTCGCCCACCCCTCACCCTTGCGGACTTCGGGGTGTTTGACGTTGCAAAGATACACATTTTTCCCGACATAACAAGAAAAAGAAATCCCTGCCAGCATAGGCCAGCAGGGAATAGGGGTGAAGAAATGAGCGGTTAGCTTTATCTTTGATTTCTTAATGTCATAGCAGTGAGGAACTATCTATGAAGGCAATGCCTATCAATGGCATGTGTTGGTATTCTGCTTCGCTACTGACAGTCATTCAAAAGTTGTCCGTCTTTACCTTCAACATTTAGTCAAGTTGTTTGTCGATGTCGAGCCCTTCAGGCAGTGGCCCTAACACCATGGAAAGAAGACTTTCGGATGGTACAAAGCCGTCGTCGAAGTGTGGGAATACCAGCTCTTTCTCGGACTTTGCCTCCTGCTGTTCATCTGTCTTCTCAACAAGCTTATCGGCAAGCCATTGGCGGTCGCTGGCAGAAAGGGACAATCCTTGAATATAGTTCCAAAGATTGTTCATTGCCGGATTGCTGTATGTTGCAGTACTCATTTTCATGTCTCCTTTCAGTTTGCAAAGATACACTTTTTCCCCGACATAACAAGAAAAAGAAATCCCCGCCAGCCCGAAGGCGGCAGGGTAGGATGGTACTATTACAAGTTATGCTATTTCATGGGAGATGACACCGTGAAAGGTTATTATAGATCTGATGCCATTTTGTCAACAACTGTCTTTACAAAGGGGATGTCTTCCTTTACGGTCAGCAAAACCACTTCGGTATCAACCTCAAAATAATGATGAGCTTGTCTTATTGTACATATAGACCCTCCTTTCTTATTTGGGCAAGGAGTGCAGGATTCATATTTTCACGTATCCTCACAGCATCGACAGGACATTTTAATAGCTCTTCGAGCTCACATTGCAGCCTGTCGAGAGTAAGCAACGAAAGGGCACGCCCCTCATAGCATACATCTACATCACTACCCTCGGTCTGTTCCCCTCTTGCCACAGAGCCAAACACACCCAAACGTGTAATGCCATATCGGTCTTTTGCGTAAGGCAAGAAACCATCCAGTAGTGTTATTATGTCCTGTGTGCATAGCATAATTATTCCCTCTTTCAGTTTGCAAAGATACACTTTTTTCCTGACATGGCAAGAAAAAGAAATCCCCGCCAGCCCGAAGGTGGCAGGGATTACTTGTTTAGATGCGGATACGGTTGTGCCGTCGGGGCATTTCCGTATCGACACATTGGCATGTCTATTTTAGCTCCTCGATGGCCTCGCGGGTCCAGTTCTGGAAGAAATCCAGCACTTTCTTGTGGCTGTAGCTCTTCTCCTCTTCGAGATAGGAGCTGTTCTGGATGTGCATGACGTGGCCGTCCTCGTCGAGGATGACCAGCACGGGGAAGCCAAAGCGGGCGGGATTGCCCAGTCGTTTCATGGCCTCTTCGTTCTTGTTCTCCTTGGAGTAGTTGACGTGGATGTAGACGAAGTGCTTCTCAATCAGATCGGCAATCTCCTTATTGTCGGTGATGAAATTGGCGAAGCGCAGGCACCAGGGGCACCAGTTGCCGCCCACTTGGCAGATGACAAAGCGGCCGCTCTCGCGGGCTTGGTCAATGGCACGGTCGATCTGTTCCATGGCGTCGATGTTCTCGTCGTAGAGCTTCACCTTTTCGCCGTCGGGGGTGACGTCTTTCTTGGAGACCTCCTTTTTCTGGATTTTTTTGGCGTCCTTTTTGAGGTTGACGGACTTCGACTGTCCCCACATGGGGAGGGCCAGACACATTACCATTGCTGCAATTAGAATCTTCTTCATTTGTATTGTTTTTTGGTGTTTAATGATATTGTCAGATAGCCATCAACACGAGCAGCTGAGCCGTGAAGATGCGCAGGAACATGGTAAGGGGGTAGACGGTGGCATAGCCGGTGTTGGGCAGTTTGCACCCCTCGGGGGCTACGTTGTTGGCAAAGGCCAGGGTGGGCGGGTCGGTGTGCGAGCCGCCGATGAAGCCCATAAGGGTGTAGTAGTTGAGGTGCAGCACCAGCCGTCCGAAAAGGGTGACGAGGATGGGGGGCACCATGGTGATGATGACGCCGTAGACCACCCACATGTAGTGCGTCTGCACGGTGGCTACGAAAGCCTGTCCGGCACCAAGTCCCACACCTGCCAAGAAGAGGGCAATGCCCACTTCGCGCAGCATGTGGACGCCCTGACCGTCGGTGAATTCGGTGGTGTACCAGCCTTTCTTCACGCCGAGCCATCCGGCAATGAGAGCCACTACCAGCGGGCCGCCTGCCAAGCCCAGCTTGACGGGGGCTTTCATGCCCACGGGGATGGGGATGGAACCGATCACGATGCCCAGCGCGATGATGATGAAGATGGGAATGAGCAGGATGCCGCCTTTCTTGGAAGTCTGATTGGTCGGACTTGTCTGACTAGTCTGACTGGTCTGACCTTCTTCAGTGGGCTCTTTCTTCAGGTCGATGCGGCAGAACCAGCGCAGCAGCAGGCAGGAGACAATCATGCCCACCACGGCCAGCGGATAGGCCACGGCATAGCCGGCGGCAAGTCTTTCGGAAGCCCCTTCGATGCCGAGGTCGCCCACGGCCTGTTGTGCGGCCGAGAGACCCGGGGTGTTGGTGATGGCACCGGTGTATACACCGGCCATGTCCGTCAGCTCCTGGTTGGCCATCTTGGCGATAATCACCGTGATGCCCACGCCCAGCGCCACATTCACCAATGCCATGATGTTCATGGCTAGGCCGCCCTTCTTGAACGAGCGGAAGAATCCGGGACCCACCTGCAGGCCCACGGCGGTGACAAAGAGGATAAGGCCGAATTCCTTGATGATGTGCAGCATGTCGTGGTTGCATGCCACACCTAGGGCACTCAGGCCAATGCCGACAAAGAGCACCCAGGTGATGCCCAGGGTGATGCCCTTGATCTTGATTTTGCCCAACAGCAGTCCCAAGAATATAGAGATGGCAAGCATCAGGACAGTGGTGCCGACGCCGCCGTTGGTGAGTAAATTAGTAAACCACATAGTTTAATTCGTAATTAATGAATAAAAAGAGATGACCATCCGCATTCTACCGAAGAGCTAAAATCGCGTCTCTCTGAGACGCAAAAAGAGGGTTGCTCTCCATCCCCTGGCTGCGAAAAACAAAGATTTTCTTGTCGGGGGTTATTGAGATTAAGCCTCTTCGAGGCTTGTTCGGGACGTTGCGGATAATCATTAATAATTAATAATGAAGAATTGGGGAGGGGATGTGTGTAAAGAGAAAATTGAAAATTGAAACGGGTCGCCAGTAGGGTCGCCTCATTTCAATTTTCAATTTTCACTTATCAATTCCTCAGTCGCCCAGGGTGGCAACCATGACGGCCTTGATGGTGTGCATGCGGTTCTCGGCCTCGTCGAAGACGATGCTGTTCTCGCTCTCGAAGACCTCCTCGGTCACCTCGATGCCGTCCAGACCGAACTGCTTGTTGACGTCGCGTCCCACCTGGGTCTCCAGGTTGTGGTAAGCGGGCAGGCAGTGCATGAACTTGCACTTGGGGTTGCCGGTGTTCTTCATCATCTGAGCATTCACCTGGTAAGGCATCAGCAGGTCGATGCGCTCTTTCCACACCTCGGCGGGTTCGCCCATGGAGACCCACACGTCGGTATAGATAAAGTCGCAACCCTTCACGCCGGCCACGGGGTCGTCGGTGACGGTCACCTTGGCGCCGGTCTCTTTGGCAATCTCCTGGCATTTCTCAATCAGCCAAGCTTCGGGCTGCAGGGCCTTGGGGGCGATAATGCGGGTGTCCATACCCATCTTGGCGCCGCCGACCATCAAGCTGTTACCCATGTTGAAGCGGGAGTCGCCAACATAGGCAAAGGTCACCTGGTCGAGGGGTTTGCCGGCATGTTCCTGCATGGTGAGGAAGTCGGCGAGAATCTGGGTGGGGTGGCTCTCGTTGGTGAGGCCGTTCCACACGGGAACGCCAGCGTATTTGGCCAGCTCCTCAACAGTCTCCTGCTTGAAGCCACGGTACTCGATGCCGTCGAACATGCGACCCAGCACGCGGGCGGTGTCCTTCATGCTCTCCTTCACGCCAATCTGGCTGCCGGTGGGGCCCAGATAGGTGACGTGAGCACCCTGGTCTTTTGCACCAACCTCGAAGGCGCAGCGTGTGCGGGTGGAGGTCTTCTCGAAAATCAGGGCGATGTTCTTACCCTTCAAAGTGGGCTGCTCGGTGCCGGTATACTTGGCGCGTTTCAGGTCGCGAGCCAGGTCGAGCAGATAGTTGAGTTCCTTGGGGCTGAAGTCTAAAATCTTCAGAAAATTGCGGTTTCTTAAATTGTAAGCCATGTTATTGTTGTTTTAAATAATTAATTGTTTTCTTCTTCTTCAAATATTTGATTGTCTTTGTTCTTCTTATAGTAGAGTAAATACACCAGCCATGCGATTGCACAGACTGCCAAGCATCCGATGCCGAGAATCATCATCTTATCGCTGCCAGGCCAATGCATAATGATGAACAGCACCCCTATCAGGGCAGCTGCAAGCGAGTATCCGGTGAGTGTCATCGCAAACTTCCAGAGGGGTGCTCCGACGCGATAGGTGCCAGGAAACATCTGTCCCAGAAAGAATGCCACTACTGCCAGTGTGCCGAAGCCTACCGTGAGCAGGGCATCGTTGTAATGCACACCAGCTAGCTTCAGCACTAAAGCCACCAGCAGCAGTACTCCGCCCATGATGGCCACCTTCAGCATGAAAGGTCTGAACTTAGGTGAGTCGGTGATTGGGTTCATGATTATGCAATATTCTGAGTAATCGGATTATTCTGATTATTCTGATTATTCGGAGTAATCAGAAACTGTTACTGCACGATGTGGGTGCCGCAGTTGGGGTTGTCCAGCTGGCCGGCCTCGGTGATGATGCACTCCTTGCCGCCATTCTCGACGAACATGATGGCGGCGCGAATCTTCGGGGCCATGCTGCCCTCGGCAAAGTGACCCTCCTCGAGCAGTTTCTTGGCCTCGGCCACGGTGATGGTGTCGAGGGCCTGCTCGTTCTCCTTGCGGAAGTTGATGTACACCTTGGGCACGTCGGTGAGTATGTAGAACTCGTCAGCGCCAATCTGCACGGCGCACAGGGCGCTGGCCAGGTCTTTGTCGATAACGGCCTCGATGCCGCGCACGCAGTCGTTCTCCTCCACTACGGGGATGCCGCCGCCGCCCACGGTCACCACGATATGACCGGCACGAGCCAGCTTCTGCACAATCTTGATGTTGTTGATGCGGGTGGGCTTGGGCGAAGCCACCACCTTGCGCCAGCCGCGACCTTTGGGGTCTTCCTTGTACACGGCACCGGTGGTCTTGGCCAGCTCCTCGGCCTGCTCCTTGGTGTAGTAGGGGCCGACGGGCTTGGTGGGGTTCTGGAACATGGGGTCGAACTGGTTCACGGCCACCTGGGTCACCAGCGTCACCACATCACGTTGGATGTCGTGGCGGGCCATCACGTTGCGCAGACCCATCTCGATCAGGTAGGCGATGGAGCCCTGGGTCTCGGCCACGCAGAAATCCATCGGCATGGCCTCGATACCGGCGCGCTTGCCCTCCTCGTGCTGCAGCATCACATTGCCCACCTGGGGGCCGTTGCCGTGCCCGATGACGATGTTATAGTTGCGCTTCAGCAGATTGTACAGCGACTCGCAAGTCTGTTCCACATTCTCTATTTGTTCTTGATAAGTGCCCTTTTGGCCGCTACGCAACAGCGCATTGCCGCCAAAAGCCACCACTGCCAATTTTCTCATATCTATATATAATATTAATCTATAATCAGTTATAAACCTCGAACAACACGTGTTTGAGACTGCAAAGTTACACTATTTTTTCAAATTACTAACAACTCAGCAATAAATAAATGCACTTCTTTAGCTGGAAGAAACGTTTCAGGTAAGCCGAATGCCGATGAACTTGTCGGTAAGGTGCGTCAAGAAGGAGTCCGCCTCGACTAACCAAACAGTTCTTCTTGCCCCTTTGGCAGCGGCTGTTTCCTTGGTCGTGAAGCCCTCCTTTTTTTACTATTTTATTTAGCTAACCTAAATGACAAATCAAAATAGGTGTAGTGTGAAAGGAAAAAAGGGTTGCAGGGTATCGGTGTAAAGTAATCCGTTTATGTTAAAAAAAGAAAAAAAATCCTCTTCTGTCACTTTTCGTATGGAAAATGGCTCTAATGGGGCAAATTGAATGTTTATTTGTATTGGAAAAGTATTCGTATAAAAAAAAGTGTATTTTTGCAAATTGAAAATTGAATAGATATGTTGAAAAGAATGTTATCAGTACTGGCACTTAGCTTGCTGCTGGGTGCTGAGATGCAAGCTCAAAAGATTGTCGACACGTGGGGATTTACCACAGGCGTGGACACCACTTTGTGGATGGACATCACCGGTATGGACTCTACCATCATCGACGGCAACAACACGACGACGGGGATGTCGAATGTGTGCAACATCGGATTCCCCTTTACGTTGGGGGCTACTACCCACACCCAGTTCTCGGCCAATACCAACGGCACCATCAAGCTTGGCCAGGGCATTGCGTCTCCCGGCTCTTACAACCAACCATTGGGGTCGAACATTTCCAACGGCCCCAAGATTGAGCCTTTCGGGCGGCGCGGCCGATACGACGACAGTTGCTATACCCGCATGGCGTTGCTGGGCGACAGCGGCAGCCGTGTGTTGGTAGTGGAGGCAAGGGTGAAGGAGTACTCCAGCAACATCTATCCTGGGTATTACAGTTACCAGGTGCAACTGTTTGAGACGGGTGCCCTGCGCATTGTATATGGCGAAAGCGACAGCACTGGCAACCCTGGCACTTCGCAGAACGGCGTGTCGGCAACGCGGGGCAATACTACAGACAAAGATGTCGTGTTCTTTGATTTTGCCACCCACACAGTGTCGCGCTTGGATGTGGCCTGTACGCTGACCAATGCCGTGGCATCGTGGCCTGAAAGGGGACGCTGGTATATGCTTGCGCCCGACAGCGCCGCATGTCCCTACCCACCAAGCGTAACTTCCACCAACCAAGACCCTACGGGCATCTGGTTGCAAAACAGCTACGGGGGACTGGCCGACCTGCGGGTGATGATACCGTCGGCAGGCATCGACACCATCTGGCCGATGGCGGTTAGCAACTTCTTCCTTGGTGGAGGCTTCGACCCTACCACCACCTATTATGGCATTGTGCAAAGCGTATGCGACAGCGGCCGTACCAGCTACCGCACACGCCAGTTTCAGTTCACCACAGGCTGCGGTCCTGTGATACGCCTGCCCTGGAGCGAAGACTTCGGGACCTCGACCACCACCGCGTGCTGGGATGTGTCGCAGTACACCTCTACCAATACGAAATGGAGACGTGTGGGTAGCGCCATGCGAGGTGGTGCGGCATCATCGACGGCAACCCCCTTCAACGAACACATGGTGTCTCCAGTGTTTCTCTTGCCCGATTCGGACGGCATCTTCCTCTCTTGGGACTATAAGTCGGAGGAGTTTGTGAAAGCCCCACATGTGGAGGTGCGCATTGTGCCATGTTCCGCCGACGGCACGGTAAGCAGCGGGGTGTGGACGACATTGTTAACGCTCGACGACTACGTGGCAAACTATACTCAACAGCATGTATCTCTCGACCCTTGGCGTGGAGAGTATGTGAAAGTGGACTTTGCCCTCACTGGGATATGGGGCAAATATGCCTGGGTGGACAATGTGAGGCTCCGTCTGCAACAAAGTCCTCTTGCCGAACTGCAAGCACCCACCATTGCCCAGGTGGGCGACAGCGTGAACTATGTTGCTACCATGTCCGAGGGTGTGGACAGCGGCGTGGTGTATTCTTGGCATTCCAGCCTGCTGAACCAGACTTCGACGGCTGTAGGCGGCTGGTCAGTGGTGTATACGGAGACGGGGATTGACACTATCACCTTGGTAATAACCAATGTATACGGGGCTGACACAGTCACCGCCGTGGTGTATGTGGTGGACTGCAACCCCGTCACTGCCCTGCCCTGGGAGGACGGCTTTGCACACACCGACGACTGTTGGGTGATAAGCGGATGGCAGAAGGAGACGACCTATGCCTTCCACGACGAGGATAATGCGTACCGCCAGTTTCAAAACGTGATGTATGCATCCAGCACGGGCGCCTACATGCTGTCGCAACCCATCAGCCTTCCCGACTCGGGGATGCACAATATGAAACTGTGGGTGGAATGTGCATCACCTTTGACTGTGCTACTCAGCCCTACAGCCGACACCGCCATTTCCTCTTTCTCCGACACATTGTTCACCGACATGCATTCACGCAACCAATCCGAGCTATGGTGGCAGGTGGCCGACCTTGAGCCTTATTCCGGTCAGACGGTGAGAATAGGCCTGTTCAAAGAGGCCGGACTGCAGGCGTTCGTAAACAGGGTGAAGATAGACTATGATACCCTGCCTGTACTTTGGCAGGTGGTGGTGCCATCACTGGGCAGTACCGACTCGACGACAGTGTGCAGTGCCGCGCTACGGCGTGGCTCCACTGACAGCCTGACTGTCACATGGCATTCTACCCTCTTGGACAGCACTTGGGTTGTGAATGGAGATTATACCATCGGCATCCATTACCCCTTCGGAGGTATAGACACGGTCACCGTGGTAGCTGCCAACGCTTACGGGGCAGACACGGTGACGAAAACAGTGAGGGTTAGCGACTGCAACCCTGCCACCTCCTTGCCCTGGATGGAGGACTTCAGTGACGAAGCGTTATGCTGGTACAAGCCACAGGGCAGCAATTGGTACACAACCACATGGTCGGGCAACCGATACTTGTACCTCAATGTGCTAAATGACACATTGAGCAACTGGATTTTCTCAAAAGAGATAGTTCTACCAGCGGACACGAACCTGCTTCCGCGCCTGTTTTGGAAACCCTCCTGGCTTCTCACCTTGGACATTGGCGTGTATGACCACCTACGGTACAGCGTGATGATAACCACCGACAACGACTATACCGACACGACGAATTACACCGTTCTTTATACCGACAACTTGAGACGTTCCCGGTTCGGCTTCGACGACCTTCTCAGCGCCAGCCTGGCCGATTATGCCGGACAGCATATCCACATTGCCTTCCGCAGCTATCCCCACCATTTGATACGCACCGTAAGTGTGCATGACCAATATATCAATATCGACGATGTGCTTATCCGCACCACTGAGGTGCCTGTGGTGTCGGTGGCAGCCGACGCCAACAGGTACTATTACGGCGACACCGCCACCTTTACCGCCACCCTTAACGAGGGAAATAGGGCAGGGATTTCTTATACCTGGCACTCAACGCTGCTCGACAGCACACTGACCACCACTACGGGAAGCCTTCGCCTTACGTATGGCTTGCTGGACGGCACCGACACCGTCAGTGTTGTTGCCACCAATGCGTACGGCAGCGACACGGCATGGGTCGTGGTACGTTCACAAATGATTACCACTCCGTCCATAACAGGATTTACAGCAGAGGGCAAGGTGTTTTGGGGGAGACTTGACAAAGCCGAGGTGGGCGACACGGTTGACTACCTGATTTCCCGCAATAACTGCATCATCACAGGTATGGCCTACAGCCTCCACTCTGCGTTGTTGGACACTACCGTCACGGTGAGCACCGCGGCAGATACCGTCCGCATCCCATTGGTCTATACCATTGAAGGGATAGATACCCTTACTGCCACTATTGCCAACATCTTCGACACCACCACCTCGTCCTCCGCGTTGCGACTGATGGTGAGCAACTGCCCGGGTGTCAGCGTGCCTTTCTTTGAGGATTTTGAAGGCATAGGTGTGGAAGGCGATCAGATACCCTGTTGGCCCGGATGGTGGATACTGAGTAACCTTAGCGACACAAATCATGCCGCCCTTCCGGGCGGGACAGCAAGTTTGCCCCCGTTGCTTATCTCGCCTCTCATCACCCTACCGACTGACACCCTCGGATTGCAGCTCTCGTGGTATAGCCACCCTGCCAATTACTCTTCTACAAGTTTACCTGTCAAGGTATTAATATCACCCACAGGTGGGAAAGACTATGATGACTTTACAGACACACTGTTTGTGGGGAATGTACCAAATGACGACTACCACGCTGTGCTGCTCGATGATTATTTGGGTGAGCAGATACGTTTCGCTTTCAATTTTAATTGGGGCTACGAATTTTCTATAGACAACATCCGTGTGGACTACGACCGCTCAGCTCCTCAGCTGGTTATTGACATGCCTGATACCGTCTACACCTACGACAGCCTATCGGTCGTTGCCTCGCTTGCCGCGGGGTCGCCACAAGGCTTTGCCTATAGCTGGCACTCCTCTATTGGAACCGTTATTGGGACAGGCGACAGTGTGACACTCTTCTATACTAACGTTGGTACCGATACCCTCACTGTTGTCGCCACCAACGATTACGGTTCCGACACTGCTGTGCTGACGGTGGAGGTGGTCAACCACCCTCTTCCGCTGGCTTCTATCAGTGGCCCCAGCTTTGTGGAAACAGGCGATACGCTATTGTTGACAGCCGTTCTTAACGACTGCTCCCAGTATGGGCTGGGCGTAAGTTGGCACTCGTCGCTGACGGGCAATAGCGCTGTCGGCTATCTCTTCCAACAGGTATATAGCACCGGTGGCACCGACACCGTCACCTTGACGGTGAGCAACCACTTCGGTGCCGATACCGCTATATGGGTGATCAGGGTGCTCGAATGCAGCGGGATAGCATTGCCCTATCACGAAGACTTTGAAGAGGTGACTGCCGTGTCGTCATCGACTGTTGGCTATTTGCCTGGCTGTTGGACCCGCAACTGGAATGGCAGCAATGCAGCCTACGCCCCGCATGTGATTACCACTGGTGGTTACCAATTCCTGAGCGGTATTCCCGACAATGCCCTCCTGCTCCTTGCCGGCAGTGCTTCAGGCCATGGAAGCCTAGCCGAAGTGGTGTTGCCGCGGTTTGCTGACAGTCTTCAGCACCTCTCTATTGCCTTTGACTATTGGAGCGAGTCGTCCGGCACACTGACAGTAGGGTATCTGTATGATAGCTTGTTCCATGCCGTTGCCACAATCCCCAACCATGGGGGCAACTACCTGCGCGACACTGTCAATTTCGCCTCAGCCAACATCCCCGATGGTCGTATTGCGCTGCGCTGGAGCCATGCCACTTCGTATTGGGGTGTGGCAATAGACAATGTGGATGTGTTTTCCGACAACACCATCTATATCTATCAACCCGACAGCCTGATGGTCGACAGCATCGATGTCGTCTCGGCACGGGTGTCGTGGGGTGCTGTGACGGGTGCCACCGCATACCACGTTGTGGTGGACAGTGTGGTGGACACAGTGGTTGGCGGTCGCTCATTCGGCCTCACAGGGCTGGTGCCGCATACTACCTACACTGTGCGCGTGGCGGCAATTGTAGGAACCGATACCGGTCGCTATGCCACAACCACCTTCACCACCCTCTGTGGTATACGGTTGCCATACTACAACGACTTCAGCCAAGGCAACAATTCCATCGACTGTTGGACCAATTACCGTACTTCGTCTGAAATCTATCAGCAGCAACTCTCCATCTCAAAGGATGTCTATTCGGAATGTCAGATGGCAACACCCATTATCCAGGCTCCTGGCAACAGTCTGTTCGTCACTTTTCAGTTGAAGAGGAGAACCTCTTCGCGCGAAGTGAGCCTTATCGTGGGTGCCATGACCGACCCGACAGATGCCAGCACGTTCATCCCCATCGACACCTTTGCAGTGGGCAGCTCATGGACTGAGTGCCAGTTCAACACGCGCGGTCTTGGTACCACCCCGCTCGCCATTGCCTTCCGACCCTACAACTCGTATAATGAGCTCTTGATTGACGACCTCCTTATCGAGTCGCCCACTCCATGCGCCAGTCTCCTCTCGGTCGAGGCAACGGTGCTGAGCGCCACTTCGGCAGAGCTCAGCTGGGAGTATGACATCGAGAGCGATATGCCCATCACAGGGGCTTTGATTACACTCTACGACCTCACCTCGGGCGACACGACCCTGTTCATAGCTCACGGCACCGACACCACGCTCAGCGGTCTGCCACTGCTGCATACCTTCAGGGCCGACATCAGCACCCTGTGCGACACTGTCGCATCCGAAGCACTCAGCGTCACCTTCACACCTGAACCGATGCCCTGTGCCGAAGTACAGGGAGATAATGTCTATGTGAATTCCCACCCCATCCAGAACACCGACGACTATGGCTATAGCCAGATGCTTTACCCTGCCGACCTAGCCGCTTCGGTCGACACACTCTATGGCATTGCCTTCCGCTTCACAGGAGCTGATGATTCAGAGCCTCGTCTCATTGATGTCTATATCGGACAAACGACAGCCGACACGCTCATCACTCCCATCAGTGCCAACTATCTCACCTTGGCGTTGCAGAACTATTCGTTCATAACATCAGGCCACGGATGGGTGAAGCTTCCATTCTCCAACCCTGTGGTACTCGATGGGGTAAGTAACCTTGTTGTAGCCATTGACGACAATACGGGTGCCACTGGTTTCAATGCTATGAATTTCGGAGCACACCTGTCAGGTACAGGCAACATTCTAACCTACAATGGCTGGCCAGCAGTCAATGTTGACCCCTACACGCTTGGTTTCACCGTTTCGAGCAGCAGCAACATCCCCGACATCCAACTGTTGGGACACTGCGTCATCGAACGCTGCCTACCGCCTGTCGTCAGCGTGGAGCCTGACACCAACAGCCTCTCCGTCGCTTGGGTACAGCGTGGCAGCGAGAGCCTGTGGCGCGTGGAATACCGCGAAGAGCGCGACAGCACTTGGACGGTAGTGGACAGTGTTGCCAACACTACGTATGCCATCACGGGTCTCAATGCCGGCACGCGTTATCAGGTACGTGTCGGCTCCGTGTGCAGCGACAACAATATAGCTTACAGCGATGTGGTGACAATAGCCACCCTCAACGGGGGTTCCGACACTGTGTGGCATCATGTCGCAGTGGCCACAAGTCCCGACGGCATAGCCGCGACATACGGTAGTGGTCGCTACGCCCATGGCGACACCGTGGAGATTGGATTTCGTCAGCCCGATACTGCGACCGAGGGAGGCTACTGGCAGTTCATCGGTTGGGACGACACCAATGCGACCGACAATCCACGTATGGTTGTTGTCGTCTCCGACACCCTCTTTACAGCCCTGTTCCAGTGGGTGGCCGACAGCGTGGGGACAGATGTAGTCGATGGACTCACTCAATTGGTTAGCCTCTTTCCCAACCCCGCCTCTCACACAGTTGTCATCCGTAGCGAACGAGATTGCACCGTAGCCTTCCTGTCGGCTGATGGCCGGGAGGTGATGCGCATGGTGTGCCGCGCTGGCGATAACCCCGTCGACATCCAACATTTTGCCCAGGGAGTCTATTTCCTCCGTATACTCGACATGAACCAGCCTCCCATCAAGCTCATCGTGACGAAAGAGTAAGGTTTTGAATCCGTTAATGCGTGAATGTGTTAATTCGTTAATCGATTAACACGTTCACGCATTAACATATTAATGCATTTGAAAAGGCTAAAACACAACTTCGCTAATCCCTTGTTGTCTAGCTTTTTATCTTCTATGTATTTTCTATTTCCTTTCTATTTGTTTTCCACATTATTTCTTAGAGAGAAAACAAATACAAACAGATCGTTAGGAAATCGAAAACGCTGAAGGGTGTGATGTACGCAGGCCGGTCGGTTGTTCCAACACATTAACACGTTCACACATTAACGCATTAACACATTAACGCATTAACACGTTCACATATTAACGCATTAAAGAGAGCTATGCTCCTGCGGTGACGGTCACCAGGTCGGTGAGGGTGGATTGGGCGAGGGTGAGTAGCTGGTCGGGGGTGACGGTGGCGAGGGTCTCCATAAGGTTGGCGGAGAGACGTTCGTCGACATCGGTGACGACCATCTGGCGGTAGCGTTCGGAGATTTCGAAGGTGCCGTCGATGCTGCGGATAAAGTCGCCCATCATAAAGTTGCGCACGCGTTCAAGTTCGGCATCGGAGACGGGCTCCTGTCGTAGGCGTTCAATCTCGAAGTTTATCTCGTTGACGGCGTCGTGTGTGGCTTGTGCGGCCACATCGGCGGTGATGAAGAGGATGATGCTGTCGCGGAATATCTGTGTCTGGCTGTAGATGCCGTAGGTGTAGCCTTTGTCTTCGCGCAGGTTGCTCATGAGGCGTGAACCGAAATAGCCACCGAGTATGGTGTTGAGCACCATGAAGCGGGTGTAGTCCATGCTGTTCCATGGGAAGGGGAGGAGGCGTCCGATGCGGATGGTGGACTGCACGGCATCGGGCAATGGGGCGTGGGCAGGAGGGACAAGGGGCTGGGGACTGACAGGGAGTGCGATACGTACAGGGGCAGGAGCGTCGGCTTGTGGGGCAAGATATTGGTCGGCCAGCTGGAGCAGCTCGTCGTCAATCGGGCCGCTGAGGACGAGGTGGGCATGGGCCAGTGAGTAGTGGCGGTGGATGAAGTCCTGCACATGGGCGAGGGTGAGACGCTGCAGGTCGTCGGGTCGGGCGTAGGTGCCCAGCGGGTGGTCGGGACCATACAGGAGTTGGTAGTGGAGGTTGCGGGCCAGATAGTTGGTCTTTTGGAAGTTGGTCTTGAGCTGGGTGGTGCGACGGCTGATATAGGCCTCGAACAGGTTGGGGGTGACGACAGGCGACTGGAACATTTCGGCGACGAGGGGGAGGAGTTGTCCGGCAAAGCGTCGGAGGAGGTAGAAAGAGATGTTGCCGGAACAGACGTCGGACATGCGTTCGACAACAATGCCGTGGAAGTCGAGGAACTGGGCCATCTGGTCGGCGGTGCGCTGTGCGGTGGCTTCGCCGAAGAGCTGGCTGGCGGCATGGGCCTGACTTTTGTGGCTCTGATAGGCACTGCCGGCCTCAAGTGTGATGTCGAGCTTGATGAGTCCGATGGAGTTGTTGCAGAAAGTATAGAGGGTGTTGCCGTTGGGTAGTGTGTGACGGCCAGGCAGGAGGGGTTCGAGGGACGGGGGCTTAAGCATTGAATAATAAATTAAGGATGGTGAACTTGATGGGTGGGGTGGGTATTAGAAGGTGGCACTCAGTTTGATGTTGAATTGGCGAGAGGTGAGGTAGTTGGGGACGGCCCAGTAGTAGTTGGTGTAGTCGGCCACCCAGATGAAGGAGACGACGTTGTGGTAGTCGAAGAGGTTGAATACCTCGACGGTGACGGAGATGTCGTCGAACAGCTGACCGATGCGCGAGCGGCGGATGCGGTCGAAGCGTGTAAGCTGGATGGTGTTGCCCCAGTCGGCACGGAAGTAGGGCGGGATGTAGCGTTCGATGGAGCGGTCGGTCTGGTTGGGATAGGTGGTTGGAGTGCGGGTGCCGTAGATAAAGCTGAGGCTCATGCGCCACCAGGGGAGCGAGGGGAGGTAGTCCTGAACGAATAACTTGAAGCTGAAGCGTTGGTCGGTGGGACGGTTGAGCCAGCCAAGGTTGTCGTTGAGCAGGTCTTCCTGTGTCTTCATGACCGAGACGGAGGCCCATGACTCCAACCCCGGGACGAAGTCGCCGTTGATGCGGAGCGAGGCTCCTGTGGCGTAGCCTACCGCAGGCTCGGAGGGGTTGTAGCGGATGCGGAGGTTGTCGATGGTGTAGGGGATGAGGTGGGTGATGTATTTGTAGTAGAAATCGGCGGTGAGACGGAAAGGCATGTCCCAAAGGCGGAGGTTCCAATCGATAGAAGCGGAGGCGAGATAGGAGCGCTGGGCGGGGACCCCGGTGCATAGCGAGCCGTCGGGGTTGCGCAGTTCGCGGTAGAGTGTAGGCTGTTGGTAGATGCCTGCAACGAGACGGTAGAGAAGGTCGGGACCGGAGTGGGGTTTGAAACTGGCTGAGAGACGTGGGGAGAGGAGAAACTGGCTGTTGAGCACAGCGGAGTCGGAGCGGGTGTTGTAATATTGTCCGCGGAGGCCGGCGGTGATGCGGAAGAGGTTGTCGTGACGTGTGAAGAGGTTGATGTCGCGCTGCACATAGGCGATGCCGCGCAGGGTCTGCACCCGGTTGGCAGCGTTGCAGTAGAGCTGCAGGAGGGGATTGAAGACGGCGGTGTCGTCAAGTCCGGGAGTGTGGTGGTCGGTAGGGTAGGCGAAGTCGGCGCTGTCCACCCACTTCCATTCGCGCAGGCGGCCGGAGGTGCGCTCCAGTTGTGCCTGAAGGCCGAAATTCCATGAGCCGAGGAGCGCGTAGCGGACCATCTTGAGCTGCGAGGAGAAAATGGTCATGTCCTGATGGTTGCGTGCATGTTCAAGGAATGTGCCGACGCCCTGGTCGAATTGGTTGGTGTCGGCGGCGTTTTCGCCTACACCGATGGCATAGAGCCAGTATTGGCTTTGGATATCGTAGTTCTCCTGCTCGCGGTTGGAGAGGGCAGAGTTGATCCATTGTATCTGGAGGTCGTCGTTGGGGTGGTAGTTGAGGGTGAAGGCACCGAGGAGCGTGCGGTAGCGGTCGTCCTCCAGTCCGTCGAAATAGACGTTGAGCTTGAGCGACTGGTTGAAGGTGCCGAAAGTGGTAGTGCGGGTGTAGGGGACAAGTCCATAGATATTGTTGGTCCATACGGAGAGGAGACTGAGGTCGAGGCTGTCGTTGACGCGGTAGCGCAGGATGGCCTGTAGGTCGGTGTAGGCGGTGGAGTAGTTACCCTCGGTGTCCATGCTTTTGAAGAGGTAACGGTTGCTGTGGTGGCGGAAGCCGACGGCGTATGAAAACCGGTTGCCTATGGTGCCCTGCGCCGATGCGGAGCCCCCGAGGAGCGAGAGCGAGACGCGACGGATGGGCTCGGTGGGCCGGCTGTAGATAATGTCGAGGACGGAGGACATACGGTCGCCGTAGGTGGCGTCGAAGCCGCCAGGAGAGAAGGTGATGTGGTCGACAAGGTCGGGGTTGATGATGCTCAAGCCTTCCTGCTGGCCGCTGCGGACCAGCTGCGGACGGTAGATCTCGACACCGTCTATATAGACCAGATTCTCGTCGAAGGAGCCACCTCGCACGGAGTATTGCGACGAGAGCTCGTTGTTGGAGTTGACGTCGGGAAGAGTTTTGATGATGGATTCGACGCTCTGGTTTGGACCGACGTTGTTTTCGATGCGCTTAATATTGATTTGTGTGAAGGCGCTGCTGCGGATGCGGTCGTCGCTGACGGTGACGGCATCGAGCTGTTTGGCAGCAGGACGAAGGCTGATGTCGAGTTGGCTGGTCGCCCCTGCAGCGATGAGGATGCGGCGCTCTTGGCTTTCAAACCCTGTGCAGGAGAACCGGACGGTGAAGGAGTCGCTCTGATTGATGGAGAGCGTATAGCGGCCTCGGTTGTCGGTAGTGGTGCCGTAAGGGGTGGCCACACTGACGACACCGACAGAGGCGTAGGGTACGGGTTCGCCGTCGGTGGAGACCACGCGCCCCTGCAGCTTCCCTTGTGCCTGCAAGGAGTTGAAAACGCATGGCAATAAGGCCAGTAGAGTTATGAATAGTATCCTGTTCATTAAAAAAAACGTTTGATAAACGAAGTATTTGAAAAAAAATTGTATTTTTGCAAATTATTTTGGAGGAATAACTCCGCAAGGTAATTATTGATCACAAGCCCCGAACCGGGCATAAATTTTTGAAGAAGATGAAATGTAAGGTATTATTATTGGTGCTGTTGTTGGCGGGCATGGCCTGTCAGGCACAGAATCAGATTGACAAACAAGGACGCCGTCAAGGCCATTGGCTGAAGACCGACAATCAGGGTGCCAAGGTGTATGAAGGCACTTTTGTCGACGGATTGGAGACGGGGACTTTCACCTATTTCTATCCCGACGGGAAGGTGCGTATCCGCAACGAGTACTCGGTGCCGGGCAAGATATGCCAGCATACGGTTTATGATGCAGAGGGAAATATGCTGGCCAAAGGCACCTTCAACCAGAAGAACCGCGACGGCTTGTGGCAGTTCTTCTCCAAGAAGGGAAAACTGCTGAAGATTACCAACTACAAGATGGGTGTACGCCACGGCGAGCAGGTGCTGTTCACTTCGGAAGGCGACACTGCGGAGGTGAGCAACTGGAACGACAATCACCGCCATGGCCGCTGGTGGAAACGCATCGGCAAGAAGGGCTACATCACAGCCACCTATGTGCATGGCGGCATTGAGGGGAAGATGGTGGAGTATGACGACAACGGCAATCTGGTGCGCGAAGGCCATTATGTGAATGGCGACCGCCAGGGTGCTTTCCGCTATTACGAGGATGGCCAGAAAGTGGTAGAAGAGACCTGGAGCAAGGGTGTGCTGCGTGATAAGCTGGTACGCCTGAAAGTGCCCGAGGAGATGTTCGTTTCGGTCAACGACATCAATTTCATGGTCCCCCAGGGCAAGAGCAAGACCTTGGTCTATCTGCCTGACGGCACCAAACTGCTCGACGAGGAAGAGCCGGAGCGTTTGTATGACCATGTGGGCGACGGTCGGTTCACCCTTGCCAATAAGGAGGCACGTATCATGGTTGCCACCGAGTTGATTGTCGGCACCACGCGCGACAGCGAAGGCCGGGAAATCCTAAGCCTCGACCCCATGCCCGATTTCGTGATTTATCCCGATGAAGACTGCGTAAAGATGTTGAAGAGTCTGCAGATGCAGAAAGAGACGATTGACGCAGGCGGACAGTTCGATTTTGATTAACAAAAAAGGGGACACCATTCGGTGCCCCCTTTCCCATTAAACACTATTACAAAATCCTATTTAGGTAAAACAAAAAAACCTAAGCATTTGATTGATGGCTTGATAAAGCTTTTTTTCTCTCTCAAATGCGTTTGCAAAAATACCAATAATTTCTGATTTGGCAAATGTTCAGATTGCTTTTTAAATCTTTTTAACCATATATGGATGTAGCTACCCACACCTTGGGATGTAAGTTAAACTTTGCTGAAACCAGTCATTTGCAACGCAAGTTTTCGGATGCCGGGTTTAACATTGTGTCGTATAAAGAAAAAGCGGATTTGTACATTATAAACACCTGTACAGTGACCGCTGTCGCAGAAAAAAAGTGCAGGAATGCCATCCGCCAGGCACGTTCACAAAACCCTTCGGCAGTGATAGCCGTAATCGGTTGTTTTGCCCAAAACGGGGAGCAGCAAGTGGCGGCGATACCAGGGGTGGATATCATTGTTGGAAACGACAGGAAGATGCTTCTGCCCGAGCTGGTTCAGCAGTATATGCGAGAGCGTGCACAGGATGGTACAAGCGGGCAGCCATGTATTATCAATCCGCAGCCGCGCAGTTTTGTGCCCTGCTATTCAGGAGGCGACCGCACCCGTACCTTTTTTAAGATACAAGATGGCTGCGACTACTTCTGCACCTATTGCGCCATTCCTATGGCACGGGGCAGAAGCCGTTCTGCCACGATTTCCGAGACGGTGGCGATGGCCCGCCGTATTGCCGAAGAAGGGGCACGCGAGGTGGTTCTGACGGGTGTCAACACCGGCACTTTCGGTCAGGCACATGGCGAGAAGTTTATTGACCTGTTACGCGAGCTGGACAAGATAGAGGGAATAGTGCGTTACCGTATTTCGAGCATCGAGCCTAACCTTATCACAGAGGAGATTGTCGACTTCGTTGCTGCGTCGCGAGCATTCCTGCCCCATTTCCATATCCCCCTCCAGTCGGGGTCGGACAAGGTGCTGAGGATGATGCACCGACATTATGACACAGCGCTCTATGCCAACCGTGTGCAGTATATCAAGCAGGCGATGCCCCATGCCTGTATCGCTGCCGACGTCATTGCCGGCTTCAACGGCGAGGATGAGCAGGAGTTCGAGATTGCGAAACAGTTTATATCCTCTCTGCCCATCTCTTATCTGCATGTCTTCCCCTACTCCGACCGTCCCAACACGGCTGCTTTGAAGATGGGGGAGAAGGTGCCGGTTTCAGTCCGAAAGGCCCGGGGTGCCGAGTTGCACGCCCTCTCCGAGACAATGCGTCATGCCTTTGTGGAAAGCCAGATGGACACAGAGCACACCGTACTATGGGAGCATACCCGCCACCTGCTCGACGGCAAGCCTGTAATGCAGGGCTGGACAGAAAATTACATCCGGCTTCAACGCCCTTACGATGAAGTTTATATCGGACAAGTCACGCCGTTCAAGGTCTCCCATTCAACAGTTGTTGAAAACTTCGTTTGTGAAGATTGAAAAAAAAGTGTATTTTTGCTCCTTTATTCGGAACACAAAATATAGAAATAAGGTATTGTTATTCTTGTAATTATCAATTCAATCATATATTATTATTAGTCATTTTTTACATTTTTAATCCATCATGAGCGGTCTTTTTGGAGTTATCAGCAACAAGCCTTGTGCTACAGACCTTTTCTATGGCACCGATTACCATTCGCATCTCGGCACCCGTCGTGCCGGACTCAGCACCATCGACAACGGTGTGATGCACCTCAACATCCACAACATCGAGAACACCCAGTTCAAGAGCAAGTTCTCGGTCGACATCCACGAGATGAAGGGGGATAAAGGCATTGGAGTTATCAGCGATACGGATGCCCAGCCCATTGTGTGCAATTCCCATTTGGGACGTTTTGCCGTATGCACGGTGTCGCGCATCAATAACATCCCCGAGCTGGAGCAGTTGTGCCTGTCGAAGAACCAGCAGTTCACCGAGCTCAGCATGGGCAAGACCAACCCTACCGAGTTGGTGGCCCTTCTGGTGACTCAGGGCAAGACCTTTGCCGATGGTATCAACAATGTTTACAGCAGGGTGCGCGGAAGTGTCTCTTTCCTCATTCTCACCAACGACGGCATCATTGCAGCCCGCGACCGCTACGGGCGCACTCCCCTTGTTGTGGGGCGTCGCGACGGCGACTATGCCGTGGCTTCCGAAACCAATAGCTATGTGAACCTTGGCTACCAGACCGAGTACTTCGTGAAACCCGGCGAGGCAGTGATGGTCACCCACGAGGGCGTCAAGCAGTTGATAGCCCCCAGCGACAAGATGCAGATATGCTCCTTCCTGTGGATATACTATGGATTCCCTGCTGTGGAATATGAGGACATCAATGCCGAAGAGGTGCGTTTCCGCCTTGGCCAAGAGATGGGGCTGCACGACGATGTGCAGGCCGATTATGTATCCGGCATTCCCGACTCCGGCGTGGGCATGGCGCTCGGCTATGCTGCCGGCAAGGGCATCCCTTACAAACGCGGCATCCTCAAATACACCCCCACATGGTCGCGCAGTTTCATGCCCATCAACCAGGAGTCCCGTAGCCTGGTGGCAAAGATGAAACTCATCCCTTCCCACAAAGTGCTTGAGGGCAAGGACGTGGTCTTCTGCGACGACAGCATCGTGCGCGGCACCCAACTCAAGGACCAAGTGCGTATGCTCTACGCCAATGGTGTTAAGAGCATCCACGTCCGCATCAGTTGTCCTCCGCTCCTTTACGGATGCAACTATCTCAACTTCTCTACTTCCAAAACTGACAACGAACTCATCACTCGCCGAGTCATCGCCGAGCTTGAAGGAGGAGAAGTGCGCAATATCGAAGCTTACCGCGACGAGAGCTCCAAGCAGTACGCCAATCTGGTGGAGACCATCCGCAAAACCGTCGGGGTCGACACGCTCAAATTCAACAGCCTCGACACCGTGTGCAAAGCCATTGGCCTCCCCAAATGCAATCTTTGTACCCACTGCTTCGACGGCAGCTCCTTCGGTGAATAATTTTACTCTGAATCAAATCAACCCTGTTGAATGAAAAAACTTCTAGTCATCTGTGCTACCCTCTGCTTCTCGATGGGGATGAAGGCTCAGGACACCCTCTTCCTCTCCGTCAAGGACCTTGCCCCTTCGTTTGGCATCCAGGCCCGTTTCCTCAACGATACCCTCACCGTGGCTCACTATCTCGACAGCCTTCAGGCCGAAAGCCATCAACTTACCGACTCGTGCGTGTCGCTCAATGCACGTGTGCTTGCTTTCCAGAATGTCTTGTTGCACGACTACCGGCACGCCGATGGCTATGTGTGGATGGACAAAAACACCTGCATCATCGACTATGAAGTCTACCGCCATCGGCTCAACGACCTCTCGTCCTATGTGCTCCGCAGGGCACATGCCTTCATCGAACAGGAACACTACCGCCGCGAGACCGTCCAACAGGAAGCTTTCAATCTCCGCAAAGACACCATCAACCGTCTCCATCGCACCATTGTCAGCGCATGCGAGGGCTTCGGCATCAACGACGCCGACCGCAAGAAGGAACTCCGCGACATCTACTATGCCTACCTCTCCGTCTACAATCGCTACGACCTTTCGAAACCCAGCTACAGCGAGGGCTACACGGCAGAGCTCGACCGTTTCATCCAGTTCCAAAACCATCTTATCGACAATCTTCTTGGCTCAGGCAACTACCGTAGCCGCATCAAAAACTTCTACAACACCCTGAAGATTCGCTGCGGACATGCGCATGTCGATGTGCTCCGCTCCTACCAGCGTACCAATTCCCTCCAGTCTTCCTCGGTCAAATTCTCCACCATCGATGGGTACTACAAATACGTCGACAGCCTCTCCGGCGTACTGCGTGTGCAGGACTGCTACCTCTCCGTTGTCGACCTCCGCGAGAAAATCGCCGCCAATTCCGACCGTATCACACGTCTCTACGGGTCCCGTTTCCGGCAGGTGGTCAAGACCTATCAGGAGGTGGCTGCAAGCATCAACACTGTCCCCTCCTTTTCCACCGTGCCCAACGCCAACGCCTTCATCGATTACATGCAGGAGTTCATCAAGGTGCAGGACTGCTACATCAACGACTACAACCGCCTCTCCCTGATCAAGGAACACGGCGATTCCATCTCCAGCCGCTGCGCCATCCGCTACTCCGATGTCTCCAAGGCCTATGCCAAGATGGTTGACGACCTATACCCGAAGTCCGAAACCCCCAAGCCCGCTTACCGCTCTCTCGACGATGCCCTGCGTTTCAGCACCGAACTCGACTTTTTCGAGCGTCTCCAGCGTCAGTACGACACCATCGTCGACTACCGCAAGCTCATCGACCGCTACAAGGACACTATCAGCAAGGGATGGATGACGCACATCTTGGTCTACAACGGGTTCCAGACCATCTACAAACAGATGGTGCTCACACCCTCGTTTATCAGTACTGTCGATGGAAGCCGTTTCATCTCAGAGCTGAAAGACTTTGCCGAAACCGAGGAAAAATGCATCCAGGCCATCCGGCTCTTCGACGAGTACCGCCGTCTCGACAATCAAATCATCCCCCTCATCCAGCCCTATCGCAACATCCGCAAGGCCTACTCGCGGCTCGAAAAAGGCTATATCACCGTCAAGGCTATCAACCACACCTCCGAAGTCTATCTCTATTGCCGGCAGCTCGAGTCCTTCATCTCCCTCCAGCACGAACTCATGCAGAAAGCCACCGGCAACGATGTGCAGGACATCAACACCCGCCTGTACAATATCACCGACTTGGACAAAATTGAAAACATTATTGGAATATGAACATTGCAATCATCCTTTCAGGCTGTGGCAACCGCGACGGCAGCGAGTTGCAGGAAACCCTTTCCCTCTTTTTGGCCATCGACCGTAGGGGCTGGCACTATCAGTGCTTCGCTCCCGAAGGCCCGTACAGCGTAGTGAGCCACCTCGACGGCAGCGAGCCCGACGAAAAGCGCGACCTCCTCACCGAGTCTGCACGCATCGCCCGCGGCGACATCAAACCGCTCGAGCAGTTCCGTCCCGACGATTTCGACGCCCTGGCTCTCCCCGGTGGCATGGGTGCTGCACGCAACCTCTCCACCTTCGCCTTCGACGGTCCAGCCATGACCGTCCGTCCCGATGTCGAGAAGGCCATCCTCGACATGTACCGTCTCCACAAACCCATCCTCGCCATGTGCATCGCACCCATGGTGCTGGCCAAGGTGCTGGGCAACGAAGGGGTCGCCCTCACCCTCGGCATGGAGAACGCTGCCTCCAAGGTGGCTGCCCAACTGGGCGCCGATGTCCAGCAGCGTGGCGTCACCGAGGTATGCGTCGACTTCCGTCACCGCGTCTACACCACCCCCGCCTACATGGTCGGCACCCGCATCAGCGAGATCTTCGCCGGAGCCGAGAATATGATAGCTGCTCTCGAACAGGACTGCCGCTAGCCCACAATCGGTCCACCCGTCAACAATAAAAAGAGCCGCACATCCTCGTGTGCGGCTCTTTTTCAGTATTGTCGCGAATCATTGTTCTGTGGTGGTAACCTCGTTCTGGTTGCCTTCGCCCTTGGGATTGGGACCCCACTTGTTCTCGCCATACTGCGAGTCGGTGAACATCCATACCAAGAAGATGATGCAGATGGCCAGACTGGCACAATAGAAGAGGATGGTCAGCCCCGTGTTAGTCTCCTGGAACATGCTGCCTATCGAACCTAACAGCGAGCCGCCCAGAAACAGGAAATACCAGAACCCCGACCTGCCGATGTCGTGCAAGCGGCGCACCGTGACGGCGATGCTGGGGATAAGCACCGCAATATAGTACAGCAGGTAGAGATACAGAAACGGACTGCCCAGTGTGGCGCGGACCAATTCCATGTCGTCAATCTCCCCGGGGTCGATACCCATCTTCACAATAGGCGCAATCCAACAGACCATCAGGACCATCGAAATGATGAAGTTGATGAGCGAGAACCACCAGAACTCACTCCTCCGCGCACGGCTGTTGAAATCCGCGTACTGCTTAAAGCACTTAATAAACCACTTCATATCTAATTCGTTAATTCGTTAATCAAGCATTCAAACAATAATCTCAATTCTCAATTCTCTCCACGTATCTCGCGTATCACAAGTATTATTTATACGTGTAATACGTGTGATTCGTGGAGCCACTCTCTCAAATCTCAATTCTCAACTCTTTAACAGGAAGTTCAGGTTATCCTCGAGGGCGTACTCCTTGGTGTTCTCCATCTTTGTCTTGAACACCTTCATCTTGTTGGGCTTGCCAATCAGTTTCAGGTCGCCGTTCTCAAGTAGCAGGGCGGTGGCTTCGCGAATGGCGGCAACGGTAGCCTTCGGGTTCACCATGATGTACTCCTTCAGACGGTCGTCGCGGGTCTCGCCGCCATGCTTCGGGTCGAAGAAGTCGGTGTAGTGCGGGTTGATTTGGAACGGCACCAAGCCCATGCAGTCGAACGAGTCCGGCATCACGATGGGCATGTCGTTAGTGGTGCACAGCGTCGGACCGGCCACATTGCTGCCTGCGCTCCAACCCATATAAGGCATGCCGTCGAAAGCACGCTGGCGGATGGCCTGCATCAAGCCGGTACGCTGCAGCTGGCGCACCAAGTGGAACGTGTTGCCGCCGCCCACTGCCACGCAGTCGGTATCGTACACAGCGTTGATAGGCAACGCCTTGTGGTGAACGCTCGTCAGCTTCACGCCAAATTCGGCATACACTTTGGCCACTTTGGCCTCGTAGGCGTCGTAGCTCTTGGTCAGCCCGCCCTCGGCCAGGCTCACGCCGGCATACGGCACAAAGAGCACCTTTTTCACATTGTGCCGACGGCAGAAGTCGGCAATCATGTCCTTGCACCATCCCAAATAGGCTTCTCCGCGCATGGTGCTGTTACTAATGAGTAAGAGATTTCTTTTGTCCATGGTAGGTTAATATTTTTGTTAATAATCCTAATACTACAATCCTCTATTGATTATGCTCATTTTGCTTAGAATTGGTGGGTTCATTTGTGGTTGTAATAAAATTTCTGTAATCATCTAACATCTTAGATAAAACATTAATACTTCTAGAGAACAATGAGCCGTATTCCCCATCAATATCTAAGATTGTTTGCTCATAGGAAAGCCATACGCTTTTGTCATCTAATAATATTGCTTTACCTACTTTATACTTGGTGGTTAAGGAAATTAGTTCTTCAATTATAGACATATAGTTCGGATTATTCTTGTCGACTTTTCCTATATGGGGTAACATTAACCGATAGTATTCAGGGTCATTGGGTTCATAAAAAAGTACATAATTTTTATTGAGATAAGAAAAACTAATAGTAGAAACATTACCATTTTCTTCTTTTTTGGTAAAATGAATATTGTCTGACCCTTTAATGAATATCTCGAATGACTTTAATATATTCATATTGTTAATTAATTAATAGTTCCAATTCAATTATTTTTGAGGATTTATCGGACTGGTATTGTCTGTTGTAGTTGTTGTAGTGATTATATTATTTGAGTTTTTGAGTAATTTTTCTTCCCCTTCGGAATCCATAATATCTTTAAAGGATTCCGGGTGAGAATCTAATCGGGAAATACAAAAGGAGTAAATGGAAATAATTACTGCAAGAATTAATATTACAATTATCTTCCAATTAGGAACTATTATGCTGTCGTCAGGGAATGGATTCTTTGGCATATTAATGGATAATGCGTAAAAAATACCACCAAAGAACATGATAAAAATAGAAAAAGTAATCACAATAATTAAATGTCTTCTGAAATTTAATTTCTTGTTTTCAACAA
>Ga0247611_10002091_pt1 | contig 33609 bp, 12 predicted proteins | sample 177DNAGHGhighgp2_FD_192422 | JGI IMG/M metagenome (GOLD analysis project Ga0247611, IMG submission 192422) | Sheep rumen microbial communities from Palmerston North, Manawatu-Wanganui, New Zealand - 1770 DNA GHGhigh gp2 | ecosystem: Host-associated > Mammals > Digestive system > Stomach > Rumen... | reverse complement strand
TGGCTCATCAGCTTCATGTCCACATGTCTGGCGAGCAGATGCAGACCACCTATAATCTGCTGATGGAGCAGTCTGCTTCCAAGTATAAGACGAAGTGGCTCATATTGTTGCTTGTTGTCCTCCTGATGGGCTGTCTCGTAGCTTTGGCCGTTCTCTATTACATCCGTAAGGAACACCGTCGTAATCGTGAGATGACTCGTATGATCAACGTTATCGATGCTTATCGCCGGGCTGTGATCAATGCAGAGTCGCCCACGTCGCCTGAGGTGGTAGCTGCCATTGAACAGATGCGCGCCATCAAACTTCCTGACGATGTGTCATCCAACGAGGTAGAGGAGCCCGATGATGAAGACCGTCGCCTCTTTGTTGAGATGGATACACAGGTGACACGCGATCGCATCTTCCTGAAGCCTGGCATCGGGCGTGAGGATCTCATGCGACTCATTGGTGTTGATAAGAACCGCTTTGGTAAGATGATGAGCAAATATTCCGACGCTTCCAACACCTCTGTCTATATCAATACGAAACGTGTGGAGTATGCTGCCAAATTGTTGTTGGAACATCCGGAATATACCATTGCTACGGTTGCTTCCGAGTGCGGCATGAGCAATACCGTCACTTTCAACCGCACATTTAAGGATACCTATAACATGACGCCATCCGAGTATCGTGAGAAAATGAACTCGATATCTGCCATTTAGGGGGGGGTAGTTCTGTTTTGTCCGATATTTACATATATCTTTGTTTGCCTTTTGGTAATATTAGGGCCATTTTTGTAACTTATTGGTTATAAGACCTCTTGACAGATTGTTGTATGCTTAATATGACGGATTGTTATTTATCTGAAAACTAACAATCTGTCCATAATGTCAAGTATTTATCTCTATTTTTATTATTTTTGCAATTGGTGATTTTTGCAAAAAGGACAAATTGTAACAAGAAAAAGACGTTTTGTTATAAAATAAGTACGTGCGTATGTTCTTTATTTAATAAAAAAGCATTACTTTTGTAATCAAAAAATTACTTAAAACCGTGAAATTGGTCAAGAAAATATTCGTTTCTGTCGTTTTACTCATCGCTTGTATGAGTGCAGATAGAGTAGGGGCTCAGACAGTAGCCCTTCGCAACAATCTATTGTACGATGCCACATTAACCCCCAATCTTGGTGCAGACATCCGTGTTGATTCCCTATGGACCATCGGTGCACTTGTGGGCTTAAATGCCTGGGATATCAACAAGGATCAGAACAAGAAGTGGCGTCATCTGCTGATTGCCCCCAATGTCCGTCGTTGGCTGAACGATACCCTCTTCCATAAGCGTTACATTGAGGCCGACCTCATCTATAGCCACTATAACGTGGGTAATACGAAGATTCCCTTCGGACTCTACAGTGCTGTGAAGGATCGCCGTTTGCAAGGCGACTTAGTTGCCCTTGGCGGCAAATACGGCTATTCCTGGATCATGGCCCGCCATTGGCGCATCGAGGCCGAGGCCGGTGTTGCCATAGGCTATGCCTGGTTCAAGGAATACGAGTGTGCCACCTGTGGCCAGCAGCTTGGCAATGGCGATCGCATTTTCCTCTTGCCCCAGCTTGGCATCAATGTCGTGTATATCATCAATTAACTAAAGTTGAATTATTCGACCAAACCAAACAGAATTCAAACAAAAAATTAAAATATTAATCAAATAAACTCTCATTATTATGAACAAAAATTTTATTTATGCCATGCTTAGTGCAATAGCACTGACAGGCACAGTGGCGCTCTCCAGCTGCTCAGACAAGGAGGTGGAGGATGTAAATCCGAACTATGATCCAACATCTAACTCGGTTGTTGTGGATGTAGCTCTTAATATCTCTACAGCTAATACTCCTACAACGCGTATGTCTTCTGGTGCGACACAAGCAACGTCAGATGATGCATTTCGTGGTATTAGCGATGCTCGCCTTTTCTCTTTTATTCAAACTGATAATGGAAAAAGTTTAGCTGCTCCCGCTACTATTGGCAAACGTTATGATTTGTCACAGTTGGTAACAACGACTCAAATAAGTGCGTCAAACTCTCGCCGTGTTTTGGAAATGTCTTTACCTTTGAAAACTAATTCACTGGTTTTCTATGGAAGAGCGACTAAAGATGATACATATAAGGCTAGTACGCATGGCGCTTTTGTTACTAATGAACTTAATAATACAATTACAAACTTAAGCGAAATAACGTTTACTGTTGCTCAGCGCTTAGATGCAAGCAAAAAAACAGAATTTTATAAGATAGAGAAACTTCTGTCAGGAATACTGACCTGTATCATGAGTGTTAATTTAAGTCAGATTGGTGATGATGGTATAGTCGCAACACAAACGGCAGGTTCAAATGCTTATGGCTTTAACGTTTCTAAAGAAGAAATTGAAGAAATTAAGTGGTCTGACTATGCACAAGGCACAAATAGTCCCGTAACACCTACTCATGAACGATATGCACTGGAAGATCAATTGTCCCAGGCTTATATTCAGGTAACTACTATTAGAGGCGATAATGGAGAGTTACGTGCAGCTTCGGGCGAAGCACTCATCCAAACTATTCAAGACTTGTGGTCGGCTATTAACAAAGTACGCTGTGCTGCACCTCTTTGTAAAGAAGAAGCAGTCGCAAAAAGATTAGCAGCTGCTATAAGTGAACGAATGGCTTATTATTTTACACCTGAATCTTTGCCAGCTGACGGTGCAGCTGTAACTGGTGTGGATTTTTTGGAAGCATTTAATTCTATTTGTACCGCATTTTTGGCCGACCCATATTGGCCCGTTGATGAATCGTTGTCAGCAAATGCAGCCTACAAACGCGCAGATTATGGGTTAGGAGATTTAGCTTCTTCTACCGATTTGGGAGACTTCCCTGTCAATTATGGTCTACCGCGGGGAGCTTCTCATGTGAAGTTTGACGCAACAAATAAAGTATTTTATTATCCTGAACAATTTAACACTTCTGCTGTTGGTGGTGTACCCTTCACTGCTGAGGATTATCTATATTCACCAGAACTCGCATATTTTGGTAACAGTTCGATTCGTGTATCAACTAATCCTCATAAAGTTACTGATTATCCCAATGGTGCAAATGCTAATGCTCCTCAAGCAGCTAGCGGTGATACACCAGCAAAAGTTGGTGGATGGAATAACGAAAGTAGTTGGGCTAATGATGATTGGACCAGCAACTATGTAACATCTGCTTCACGTAGTGTAGCCATGAAGAATAATATAAACTATGGAACATCCCTATTGAAAACAACAGTCAAATATGCAACAACCTCACTAAGAGACAATAATCATAATGTCCAGAAGTCTTTTAATTCTACTATTACTGATGATAGAGTGGACGGAGGAGAAACAGGTGAGTATGTTACTGAGCCAGACAGAACAATTACTGTTGATGGTAACTCTTTTGAACTGATAGGTGTTATTATTGGTGGTCAGAGCCGTCACGTTGGTTGGGATTACCTTCCAAAGAAAGTAGGAAGTGGTGAACCTGAATTTAAGTATGGATTCGTAACTGATGACGCCATACCTTCAAGTGCTAAAGCTATTCCTGCCTCAGGTGCTAGTAGTCCTAACTATACCTTGGTATTTGATAATTATAAAAAAGGAACCCAAGCTCAACAGGAACCTGTCTATGTCGCTTTGGAATTTAGGAATAACTCTGGTCAGGATTTTTATGGAAATTACAATTTAATTCGTGATGGTGGAACTTTCTATTTGATTGGTCAATTAAATCCCAATGCAACTACGAATTTGACAGCAATCAACTGGGACAGCGAAGAAATGACACAATATCTCAAATATCATGCTTTACCTCCTTATGATACTGATGGCTCAACAAAGAAAATTAGCCGTGTATTTATTCAGGACTTTATGACCACTGCAAACTTTGTGATTGGAGAGAATTCTCTAAAATATGCCTATCTGACAGTACCAGATCTTCGCTCATCCTCTTTGACACTTGGCTTGTCTGTTGATATCAAATGGGAGACAGGTCTGAATTTTAATGATATAGTTCTTGGTAGCAATGATTATTGATCTTAAGGCCTAACCCCGTAACACAACGGGGACAGTCCCTTCTATACAAAAGTTCTTGAATAATGAAGAGCAGAAGTAACATATCGGCAGGCAGCATGCGAGGCAGGGTGGGGACGCTTTGCCTCATGCTGCTGCCTGCCCTTTTGCTTCTTTCCTCTTGCGGCGTGATCGACGAGGACCTGAGCAACTGTGTTGACGTTGAACCCGTTGAACAGGCAGAGCTGGACTATGAGCTGACGCTCGTGACGAATATGACCACCGAGCTGACGACCCAGCTGACCACGCAGACGGACATCCGGCTTGCTGACGCCCTGAAGGAGCATCTCGACGATATCTTCACCGACTTTGCCCACGATGTAGATCTGTCGTTCTATGATACGCAGGGCGACTATGCCCGTATTCAGCACGACGAGCACTTCATGGATGCCAATCAGGCCAGCTATACCCTGAACCTGCCCATGCGCCAATATATGCACCTGGCGACGGCCAACATCCTCGACAATGAATCTGTGACACTGGAGAACGACGAATATTGCTATCAGTCGATGTTACGCCAGGCCATCACAGATACCATCGACTCACACACCACAGGCGTATTCACAGCCCGACAGCCGATGGAGGTGTTGGAGGGTATCGATCAGACTTTCAATGTCCATCTCTATATGGCCAACTGTGCCGCCTCTCTGGTGATCGACCCCAGAGGGCATGGCCTGCTCGACAAGATACGTGTTTACAGTACGGGATTTGCCACGGGTTTCAACATCTGTGACAGTGTTTATCACTATGATACTCACCCGCAATTTGTCAGGACAACCCGTACGGCAACAGAAAACCTGGACGAACTGGCTTTCACTTCTGTGACTTTCCCGTCGCGGGAATCCGAGGAGTCAGCTACGCGCTCGATCATCGAGACGGAGGAACCGTTTATCGCTCAACCCGGCGAGGAGGCACTCTGGGAGTTCCATGTCTATGTGACTCAGCCCGATGGTAGCATCACGAAGACTGTGCTCAGCGTGAAGACGCCTTTGCGTGCAGGACAGTTTAAGATCATCAAGTGTTGGATAGGAGACCAAGGTGAGATTATCGTTCCATCGGAAGAACCTGATCCTGGTCCCGGTCCCGATCCCGGTCCTGGCCCCGATCCCGGTCCTGGTCCAGATCCAGGTCCCGGCCCCGATCCAGGTCCTGATCCCGGTCCTGGTCCAGACCCCGGCCCCAGTCCTGATCCTGGCCCAAGTCCCACTCCTGGGCCAGATCCGGAACCCGAGCCCAGTGAAGTATCTAGTGAGGTGGGTACCTCTGTGACATTCGACTGGAAGCCTGGATTAGAAATTGAGACGTAATGAGTAATAGAAGAATCATAGTATGGATGGCGATTCTGATGTCGCTGATGCTGCTGGGCTGTGCTAAGGAGACCAGCAGTGAGGGTGGTGACGACGCTAAAGTGGAGACCGTGAACGTCAGGTTCGCGTTCTCCATGATTCCTCAGCATAGTCATAAGGCCAAGACCCGTATGGACTCCACGATCGTTAATCCGGCTGCTTTGGAGAATGGTCTGGAAGATGCACGTATGCTCTGCTTCAATAGTATACCGACAGCCAGTTCGAATAAGATTGGCGAGATGATTGAGTTCAAGAACCTCGAGGATGAAATTATCTCCAGCGATACCATCTCCGGTGAAGCCACAGATACCGAGGTCTCAGAGTTCCGACAGGTTTCTGTGCCAGTAGGAACGACTCACTTCGGTTTCTACGGCAATGCTCCGGGGGCTACCAGCACCCATGAAGACCGTATGAAGAACGGTATCATCGAGGTGGTAGGCCTGTCGAAGAGCACCTACCAAGGCAATAGCGGCATCCGCTTCAAACCCGTACAGATCTGCTCATCTACCGCTGACTTCGGTGGTAGTGCTACTGGCGCAAAGCTGCTGGCCCTGTTGAATGAACTGATGGCTGTGCCCAGTACGGAAGCCGCCCCCAACGACCGATGGGAAACGGTCGAAGAAATCAATCTGAATGAGGCCTATCAGCGCATGATCGAGCTGAAGACCCTCTCTTCCCAGCATGTAGCACTTATGCTCGCCAAAGTATATAAGGTAGTCAGTCAGACACCTGAGGGGGTACCTGGACGACAGCTTGCCGATGCCATCAAGTCAAAGATAGCATCGGTATGCACCACCGCTCCGACACCGACGAGTACGATGGTCGACCTACAGGAAGAATATCAGAATTTCCCCACTGACATACACCTCCCAATGGGTGCTGCACGGATTACGTGGGATGACGCGCAGAAGAAGTTCATCGTTCCCGATGTGCAGGCCTATGGCAAGCAGTTTGACATTGCGTCGATGAATGATTACTGTTATCCGATGAACCTGCAGTATCAGGTACTTTCAGACATCTTGGCCAGCGATACCGAGGTGGCGTTGCCCGCCATAGAAGGGGGGAGCACCCTCTCTGAGCAATGGAAGGAACTGATCGATGATCTTTATAGTGGTGCTTCGACGGTGGTGCAGAATAGCACCAAGTCGGTGGCCATGAAGCAGCAGGTGAACTACGCTGTGGGTAAGCTTGCCCTGAAGACGCGCATTGCCAGCAGCGATAATATGTACGATGCCAAGGGCAAGCTTGTCGACGTGACCAATGGCTTCACGCTGAAGGGCTATATCATAGGCGGACAGCGCGAGGTGGACTATAACTTCCAGCCCGTTGCAGGCAGTAAGGAATTTGCCATCTACGACACCGGCCTGAACGGTGGTCCGCAGGAGGTGAAGCGTCATGATTTCACGAAGGAGAACTTCGTGCTCGGGCTGGGCACGTCGGCCGACAAGGACATTCAGATCGCCTTGGAGTTGGTGAACAACGGTGACGACTTCCAAGGAGCCGATGGCGTGATTGTGCATGGTGCCACTTTCTATCTGGTGGCTAACCTTGCCCCGAAGGAAGGTACGAACTACACTTCAGGCAGTATCGACCAGGTGTTCAGCCGTGATAAGGCAACCACAGTGACGCTCACCATTGAGGGCGGCTATCCCGATACCGATGGCGACGGCAAGCCTGACACTGGTCTGGATGATTACGGACGGCCCAACCCCTTGAAAGGTCTGGCGACGGCGACTTACGGTCTGCCGAGTTTGGAAATTCCGAAACCCACAGTAGGATTGAGCGTCAACCTCAATTGGGAGGAAGGACTATGGTATGATGAAATCATTTTGTAGTTGAGAGATTATAATTTAAAGTTTATAGCATATGAAGAGATTAAGTGTTTTTGCAGTGATGAGTATCGCAGGGCTGGCGCTTTCAGCGATGTTCACAGCGTGTTCTTCGAGCAGCGATGCCGAGGACATGACCAACGTGGTTTACAATGAGGAAGGCAAAGCCGGTGTGATGCCTGAGTTCGTCATCTCCCTGCCCCGTAATGTGGTTGGTGGTACCCGTATGGAGGGCGACATTGTGCAGAACTTTGGAACCTCAGACCAGTTCCGTGGTATCGACAATATCCGTCTGATACCTTTCACTGCCGCTCCGACATCAACATCAACGAAGCTGGCTGACATCATTCGTTTGAGCAGCATCAAAGCGTTGGAGAAGCCAGGATCAGTGAACTACAAAGTCTATGCCGATCAGTTCGTTCCCGTAGGAACAAAGAATTTCCTGTTTTATGGAAAGGCTGTAGACTATAATGTCGATGAGGCCCTGACCTCGATGGACGACAAGTTCAGGTATGGCATTCTGAAGTCTACCGGCCTCACCGAGAGTGACTTTACCAATGCCGGTAGCGTGAATTTCACGCTGGAACAGATCAACACCAGTACGGAGCAGCAGCAGAACGACCCCGTGGGTCGCGCCATCATCCAGCTGATGTCACAACTGGCCAATGTCACCGTCTCAGGTGTTGCCGCTCCTGACAATGCCTGGAGCACCACCACCCATACCGTTCTGGCTGCCCTCTATAAGAACTTTATCGGCACCACGGTTTACTCCTCGAACTGTCTGGCCCTGATTCTCGACAAGATCTACTTCGGTCTGGATCACGTTGGAAATTCCGATCCTGCCCGTCCTTTGGCGAATAGAATCCGCAGTATGATCCAAGATGCCTGTGTTTCCGGCTATGAGCCCGTCGCCAATACTCCCGTTAAACTGAAGTCAGACTATTCAGGGTATCCCGCTAACGTCGGACTGCCCGATGGTGCTGCCCGTTGTCGTTGGAATGCCAGTGGCCTTCAGGCTAACATGTTTGTCGACATGACCGCCAACTATACGTTAGGTTTCAGAGTGAAGCCCACCGACTACTGCTATCCCGCTGCCCTGTGGTATTTTATCAGTACACCAGTCAGGACCTCTGCAAATATTGAATCTGTCAATTATGGTGACCAGACCAGTTGGGAAAACGTCATCAACAATATCTATACTGCCACGAACGATGAGGTCGTCACCGGCACACGTTCGGTAGCCCTTGCCGATCCTGTGCAGTATGCCGTAGGTCGTCTGGAGACCAGGGTTCAGATGGAATCCGGCGGTACCATCTACGACGGTGATGGTCAGGCAGTGGACTTTGGTGACGGTTATACGCTGAAAGGTCTGCTCCTTGGTGGTCAGAACAGCGTGAACTTCGCCTTTGAATCAACCGGTAACGAGAACTTCTGTATTTATGACCGTGTGATGTCAGCCTCCAACTTAACCTTCAAGCCAGGTGTTCCGACTACAACGCCCAATCATACGCTGGCTCTTGAAACGAAGACCAACCAGAAGATCTTCGCCGCTTTGGAGCTCGTTAACAATGGTCAGGCCTTCAAGGGTGCAGACGGGACCATTCCTGCCGGTGGCGTCTTCTATATGACGGTGTCTCTCGACCCGACGACAGCCACCAACTATTCGGCTGCTAACCTGAATAAGATCATCATGAAGGATCACGTGACCAAACTGACCGTGACCATCAAGAAGGGTAGTACGTTTGCTGACCGTGGCATTAACGGCAATCCTCCCGACGGTGTTCCCGATAAGTATGTGTTCGATCCGGAGACAAATCTGCCCACCGGTGTAGATGCTGATGGCGATGGTGTCAAAGATCCCTATGATATCGATGGTGATGGAACGGATGACACCTTCATCACCGATCCCGCCCATGGTGGTCCCGGATGGGATACCGACGGTGACGGTGAGGTGGATATCCCCGTACTGCCAGACCCGCTGACAGGTAACTATCCCCAATCTCCGACGGTACCCGATGGTTTAGGCAATGCCACCAACGGTGTTCCCGACCTGTCGAGCCCTGGTATCGAACTGGGTACGTCAGTGAACCTGGAGTGGCAGGAGGGACTGATCTTGAATCCAAGTATCTGATATTATTTATAAATAAGGTATAAGAGAATAGTGAAACGGATGCTCATCATAGGATTGGCTTCGATGGTCCTTACAAGCTGCCAGAAGCAGGAAGATGTAAGCGAAGTGACTGAGCCGGCAAAGACGTATGTGCTTGCCGACTTGGCACTGTCGCTTCCTGCCTCGACGGCGCCTCGCACCCGTATGACTTCGGAAGTGACACAGACGAATGGCAACTTCCGAGGCATCCAGCGATTGAGCATTATCCCCTTTACTAAGCAGGGCAAGATAACCAGTACCGACATGCCCAGCTATTACGAGAGCGAGCCTATTGTGAATAATGCAAATTGGACCGTTCCGGAGAATACGGTACATCATTATCAGAAAGTACATCTGATGAAAGGCGTGGCTTCGTTCCTCACTTACGGACAGGCCAAGGCTGTTACGGATGGGAAAGATGTCAATGGTTCGCTGATACCAAAGGTGGAAGGACAGAGTCAGACGGCCGGTATCATGCCGGAACGCATGGCGGTGTCACCGGCAAATCTGACTTTCGAATTGGAGAAGATCTATAAAGAATCGGATGTTCCTGCAGGAGCAACAGCCATTGCGAATTATCTCACCCATATTGCCCGTGCAGAGGGCAAGATTAATCCTGGTACAGAAGACGAAGTGACCGTCAGCTGGAAGGATGCTAACGATGCGTGGTTGCAACTGCTCTACATGAACTTCATCAATCAGAATGATCTGGGGACGAACATCATCATGCCTGGCTCTGCCAGGAATGTAAAGGCATTCGTGAGTACCCTGTATAGGCGGTTAGCAGCGATGAACTATAACGATGCAACCATTGAAAAGGCTATTGTCAATGATATCCTAAATAGGATTACTACAGGTGTGACCTACGAAGGTGAGGGCGACGCGTTGACGGTGACAAGTCTGGGGACATACGACAGCTATCCCAATGATCTCGATTTGCCTGATGGTGCCGCTGCAGTGCTCTGGGATATGACTGCTGATGGGAATAAAGGTGCCTTCGTGCCTCAGACCGTGACCACACTGGATGCGCCTATCAACACCATCAATCGCTTTGCCTATCCGCCAGAACTCTATTATTATAGCAATAGCAGGATTAAGACATCGAATACTGAAATTCTGGAAAGTGACTATGGCACATACCAGTCATGGTCGGATGCATTGGCTAATCAGTATCCTTATGACGACGCTGTGGTGAGTGGCGATACGAAGGCTGTCGCCATCAAGGAACCGCTGCAATATGGTGTGGCGCATCTGAGTGCTACCATAGCATCTACATCAAGCAGCCTAGATGATGCAGATGGAAATCTCATTGAGGTGGGGGCTACATCATTCCCCGTCACAGGCATCATCATCTGTGGACAGCGCCCCGTGGATTTCGAATTCAAGGTCAAGACGACGGCAACGGGTGAAACTACGGGCGATGAACTGTTTATATACGACAGACATTTGGGGGGATCACCCTACCTGAAATTTAGCGACTCGGCTTCTGGTCCTTTCGAAACCTTGGCGCTGCAAAACGAAGATGGAAAGGACGTAACGATCATGCTGGAGCTGGAGAATCAAAGCGACAAGAACTTCAAAGGCGAGGATGGCATCGTCTATAAAGGAACAAAATTCTATCTGACAGGACAAGTAAAGCTGAGTGGAGGCAGTGATACAAGCGTGTCAGCATCAGAAAAAGATGACGTGAAAAAACGCGTATTTACGCAAGACCACACCACGACGGTGACCATGAAAGTACAGACGCTGGCGCATGCTTATAACGTGATGCCGAATGTTCTGTCTGGTCGCTTGGAGATAGGTGTGGATATCAAACTCGACTGGGTGGGAACTACACCCACTACAGTCATTCTAACAGGAGAAGAAACAACAAATGGAAATTAGGCATAAACATATCGGATGGTGGTTGTGCAGCATGCTGATGCTGCTCTGTTGGTCGTGTGGCGGTCAGGATACCGACACCGATACTCCCGATGTGGACCAAGGCCCATTCCTCGAGATAAAGGTATATTCGCCCGAACGCTCCCAGGTGACTCGTGCTGATATCGGCGACGTACCAGGCGATGACAGTGAGAATACCATCCATCATATGAATATCTGGGTGTTTGAGCATCACGGAACAGACCATCCTGACGATGGTAAGTTCGTGGGGTATCTGAGTGTTGCCAATCCTAACCCCCTTGTTGATGGTCGATATCGCATCTTGGTGAGTGAAACGTTTGTGGATAATCCGCCCGCTGTGGATATCTATGTCACGGCGAATGTGACAGAAAGCAATACGGGTATCAAGCTCGACAGGACAACGACGCGAGCTCAATTGGAGGCGGCGCTGATGAAGCATGATGAAAGTCATGACCCGTTTGGCTTGACAACCCCTCAATCGGAGATACCTACTGATGGACTGCCGATGTCGGGTGTACTGAAGAATCAGCCCGTCGATGGTATGGCTCCCATTGTGTCTGTGGGTACCAATGTGAAAGTAGCCAGGGCGGTATCGAAGGTGCGCTTTGTGTTCTGCAATAGCTCAGATGCCGAGGACGAGGATCAAAAACTGACGATACAAAGTATCACCTTCGATAACGGAATGATTCCCAAAGAAGAGTATCTCTTCTTGAATGCGCCCTATACGGGCAGGAATTATAAAGTAGGTAGCGCGTATGAAGCGGCTGCTCCATTGGTAAATACGCCAACAGTCGTAGCATCGTATAGCTCACCTACCGAATATGCATACAGGGGTCAGACCGGACAGGAATATGAGGCGTTGATTAACAAAGGAATAGAGGATGAGAGATTGACAGAAATCGGGAAATTTTATCTCAGAGAGTCTGACAAGAAAATCACAGGAACAATCACATATACAGTCGGCAGTTCGACTACAGCTTTGTCTGCCCCTTTCGCTATGTCTGAGGCAGGTGACTTCAGCCGTAACCACACATGGATTGTGTATGGCTTTTTTGCTGGCAAAGACAATTTGAAGGTGTTTAGTGTGGATGTGAATGACTGGACGGAATCGTCAGGTGATCATGAAGTGTATAATTGGTAGAGAATCGAAAAAAGACATGAAGATAAGAGCACAGATACAGACTTGGTTGCTGACAGCACTACTGATGGGAGGGGGATGCCTGATGGCAGGCTGTTCTGATCATGCTGACGATGAACAAAATCGTCAGGATGAACAGAAAAGTGTCCCATTCACAATAGCCAGTCTGACACGCTCTGGTGATGAAACTACAGAGACAGCGGTAAGTTCGTATGACGGTCTGTCAATCCAGTTGTTCTTGGTTCCGCAGGATAAAACAGCGGGCACGGAAACACTAAAAGGTCAAGCCATCTATACTGGTGAAGGCCTCCCTTGGATGACAACAATCGGTGTTAAGGAGTCGGCTAAGTATAAGGTGTTTGGCTTTATGCCTGCAGGGATATCGGCTAATGACGGTTACAATGTGGAGATCAGTGACGATAAGACCACTGCCACACTGAATATTCCCCAGATGTTGACGGTTTCTAATAAGGATGTCTGTGTGATAACGGGGGTAAAAGATCATCCGCTTGATACTAGTAACGACGAAAAAGTGCTGCCTGGCGTTTTCGATTATACAGCCAATTCTGTATCGGGACATGGGTATGGTGTGTCGCTTCTGGCAGAGCATATCTATTCGGCAGTAGAGATCTGGTTTAAGATGAATGCGAATGTCGCTTATAACGACTTGCGCACTATCAAGCTGAAGCAAGTGCTATTAAAAAATGCGCAGATGGCTGTGGTGAATGCCACGATACCGCTGACAATGGGCACTTCTGAAACGTCTGTACCTGAACCTGTTGGCGTGATAACGATGGAGAAAGTTGAAAGCACGGTGGTTGCTGAGACGACCCTGTTCTCATCGGATGCAGGTGAAGAACTGAAGACGGCAGATGGATCGGAAATCAAGGTTCCGGGCTATTTCACCCTGGGCAATAATGATACTTCAGAACTGGTGATTGAAAGTGTTTATGATGTCTATGATAAAAATGTCTTGGTGCGTGAAAACTGCCATGCGGTGAATAAGATCAACGGTTTGGTAAGTTCACTGAAAAGAGGCGAGAAAAAGATAATCAAGATAACTGTGAACCCCACCTATCTGTACGTGTTAACAGACGATGACTCAGGTAATATCGGTGTGGCCACAACAACTACTGGTGATTAAAGAAAAGAAATGGAAATGAAATTGAACATTCGATCATATATGCTCTTCCTCTTATGTCTGACTTTGAACATCCAGGCACAAGGGACTGATCCTACACCATCTCCAACCCGTGTGATTAATATTCAGGGAAAGGTGTATGGTGGCGCACGTCAGGCTGATGTTGGTGGTAATACTTCCGTCGAAATCGGTTCCGACCATTTTGATGTCATCATCGATGCTGTTTATGGCGGCAATGATGTCTCTGGTGACATTAAGGGTGATAATGGTGCCAATATCCATACGTATCTGTCTTCTACGGAAAACAAATTGTTTGTTGGTAAACTCTTTGGTGGTGGTGATGGCAGTTATGACTATACTAGTGGTCTTTATCAAGGTTTGACGGTTCCTGAGCTTACTAAAACCAATCTGCAGATTGAAGGCGGCACATTTGGCTTGCTCTTTGGCGGTGGAAATAATGCAACAGTAACTACAAGCACAACAATTCATATCAATAATACCAGTGAAGTTGTTAAAAGCATTAAGGATGGAGGCATCGAACTGCTTGATGATGCCCGTGTTAAGGCTATGAAGCTGAATCTCAGTCAGACCCATATTCAAGGAGAGTTCCAGTTTGGTCGTGTTTTCGGCGGTAACAACATAGCGCCTATGGCCATCCGCCCGAAATGGGATCTTAAAAAAGGTAAAATACGTGATCTCTACAGCGGTGGAAATGAGGGAGATATGACTAGTCCTGATGGCTTGCTCCTGGAAATCAATGCAGATAAACCTGACGCTAAACCTAGTGATCCTGACGTCTTATGGATAGCTGATGTCTATGGCGGTTGTCGTAAAGCTGATGTACGTCCGGAAGATGCAGATGGAAACCGTGTTCCTACCGCCTCAATCCAATTGCCCGAAGCTGATAATCTAGGAAAAATACCACCAGGTTTTTCTGCACGTGTCCGTGTGCTGAATGGCTATGTCAACAATGTCTATGGCGGCAATGATATTGCAGGTACTGTCTATGGTGGCAACACGGTGGGTATCTTCACTACCATTCATGGAAATGTCTATGGTGGTGGCAATGGCTCTTATGCCTATACCGATAACCCGAATTTAAAGGACGATGAAATATGGGGTGACTTTTATTACAATCCAGGAAGCTCATCGGTAGATGCCCTCAATGCTCACCGCCCCAATGCTGAACGTGTATCTATCCGTATTAGTGGAACGGAAGCTAAACGTACTATTGTAGAGGGTGATCTCTATGTCGGTGGTAATAGTGCTACACTCGAGAAGAAGTCTGCTGACATCACTAAAGCAACGGCGGAATTGAAGATTGGCTCTTATGTCAGAGTTGACCAGGTATTCCTTGGTAATAATGGTGCCGATATGGTAGATGAGGGTGGCGTCTTGGCAAAATATGCAGGCTCAGTGACTAATGATGCTGGTCAAGAAGTAGATTTTAGCACATTGGATCTCACTGTTTCGGAGACCTTCAAGAAATATATGGAAGGTTGTGCTATGAAGATATACCCCGATGTCGTTTTCGATAACACTGTTAATTCTGTAGAGAATTACACACCCTATAGTACGGAGATTGGATCGTTCTACTGCGGCGGCAACGTAGGAAGTATGATTACCGAGGGTAAGACGACCATCAACTTCAGCGACAAGGTGATTATTTATAACAAGGTGGTGGGCGGTTGTAACAGTGCTTTAGTAACTCCAACTCGTTTTAATGCCATCTATGAAGGTGGTTTGTTGGGCAGCCCCGACCCAGCGCCGGCAGGTTCACCAAATGATGCCATCGGTGACAAACTGGAGCTGAATTTCGCTGGTTTGAAGATACAGCCAAAGCGTTGGAACGACGCTCATACTGAATTGATATGGAACACCATCAAGTCATCAACAGGTGCAAAAGTTGCCCCTATAACAACTGGTGAGTTAGCAGAACCTATTACCAGCAATGATGACGACTTAGACCGTCGTTTCGATGGCGGTAACATCTATGGCGGTTGCTACGACAGCGGTATCGTCAACGGTAACGTCGTCATCAATATCAACAGCTCTATCGTTGACCGCGAGATTCTCTTCGACAAAGTGGAAGAAGATGAAAAGGGTGAGGACAAACTCTACGGTAACGACCAATACCACATCACAAAGCGAAATAGCGGCGTTATCCTTTCTGAGCAGGGTATGGATGTGCTGGGTAAGGCACTCAACGTGTTTGGTGGTGGTAAGGGTATAGATACCGAGATATGGGGCTCTGTCACTGTTAACTTGAAGCGTGGCTATATGTTCCAGATATTCGGTGGTAGTGAGGAAGGTGCCATTGGTAAGGGAACACACAGCGATACAGAGAGGAGTTACACCTACGATTCAAGATACAGCACTTATATCAATCTGAACGGTTCTGTTGCCGGTGTATCGAGAAAAGACAATATGTCCGAAGACATCGCAGAATGTGAGTTTATATATGGTGGCGGTTTCTTAGGTCCTGTAGCAGGTAACTGCATCATCAGCTTAGGTAACGGTCGTATCTTCAACTCTTTCGCTGGTGCATGTAATGCTGACATTCTCGGACACACTGAGACGTATATCGGTACCAACGGATTCCCATACGTTCGTGACTATGTGTATGGCGGAAACGACCTCGGTGGACAAATCAAAGGGACTGCTAACTTCGACAGTCGTTTGCGCAACGATGCCGTTCGTGGCAAGGTGTCTAACACTGATATGCTTAATGCCTCAGCCTATACAGAATATGTGCAGGGCCGCGTAGAGAAGATATATGGTGGTGCATACGGTGTGTATGACTATAAGGATGCTCACTTCCGTGCATATTTCGATGAAGACGGTCACGCAAAAACTGGCTATCACAAGCCTTTCCTGGATAATGCCTTTATCAACTTCCGTCCTAACGATACGAACAACCCGCTGAATACCGTAGAGCAGATATACGGTGCAGGACAGGGACACCTCGGTGAGGAGCAACAGGACTTGATGCAGAACCGAAGCTATATCCTCATCGATGTGCCTCAGACCATGACAACATTCCAGAGTACAGAGGTGTTCGGTGCCGGAGAGAGCGGTGGCGTAGGTATGGGTGTTGACCTAAGTGAAGCATCTGCTCCTGCCGACTATGACAAGGCCTCAGCGGTCATCGACCTGCTGAGCGGACACTTCAAGGCTGTCTATGGTGGAAGCTATCAGGAAGGCGTCACCCGTCGCACAGTGGTCAATGTGCCTGTAGGTTCTACCTTCCAAGCAGAAGCTATCTTCGGCGGTGCTTACGGTCTGTATGAGTGGTATCCTTGTGATGTATATGAATCCAACGTCAACTGGAACAGTAGCGATGCCCTCGTGGGTGGCTACCGTGCAGGTATCTATGGTGGTAACAACAACTGTCGCCGTACCTTCTATAGTCACGTCAACATCAATGCTCCTGTCTATTACGACAAGGCTAACAAATATTATGCTACCGTCTATGGCGCAGGTTACGGTAAGGACACCTGGGCACAATATACGGAGGTAAATTTAAACAACACCGCCCGTGTTTATGAGGCATATGGTGGCGGTCAGTTGGGGCGCGTGATGAACAAGAAGTCAGTGGATGCATGGGCACCTGAAGCTTTCTCAGAAGCACATGCTGCTTGGGAAGCTTTACCTGATGAGGAGAAAGCTAAAACTCCAGAACCGCAGGCTATCGACCTCTCTCTCGGTGTGGGCTATACCGACACCGGCCTGGACAATGATTTGGCCATAGCCAGAAACGGCAAGAAATACAACACCAACGTGATCATCAAGCAAGGCGCTGACGTCTGCGGCTATATGTATAATGGTAGTCTTAGCGGTGCTTACGCCTACGGTGGTGGCCTGGGTGACGCCAACACTCCCAATACTGGCGATGTGCACGGAACAACATACATCGCCTTGCTGGGTGGTACAGTCACCAAGGATATCTACGCCGCAGGAACTGTTGGTTCGGTAAACAACAAATATAACGTTGATACTGATGACTTCGACAAACCATTCAAAGCTTCTGCCAATGCCTATATCGAGGGGGGAACTGCACGTAACGTCTATGGTGGTGGCTGGCGAGGTAGCGTAGGTTATCACACTGGCGCTATCAGTGACAGCCCGACAGGTGATGTCCTTGGTGAGACACACGTCGTCATCGGAAAGAAAGACGGCACCAGTTTCATCGATGGTCTTCCGGCTATCGAGCGTAATGCTTACGGTGGTGGTGAGGGTGGTGCCGTGTTTGGTACTACCAACATTACACTTAACAATGGATTTATCGGTTATCGTCACTTCAGTAGCAAACCCACTACTGATACTGATCTCGACTACGTACAGGTAGGCTCTGACTACGACTACTATCAGGAGAAACTGCACGACGAGACGTGGTCGGGCGATGGAACTAATCGTTTGAATGATAGTGGCTGTATTTTCGGTGGTGGTTATATCGACAACAGTAGTGTGGATGTCACCAACGTCAAGATGTATGGCGGTCACGTGCGTAACTCTCTCTTTGGTGGCGGTGAGATTGCTGCCGTCGGACGTGGTGTCATCAATGCTTCCGGACAGGATAATAGCGTACGTACCCTGCAAGGAATTTATAAGGCAGGCAAAGCCAACGTGGAACTGTTCGAGGGCAACGTACACCGTAATGTCTTCGGTGGCGGTCGAGGCTACAACAACCTCGGTGAAGGTGGTACGCTCTATTCTGACGGTTATGTCTTCGGACAGACAGAGGTGCATGTGCATGGTGGTACTGTAGGTACAGCGAAGGAGTTGGCACGTGAGAACGGCAACGTCTTCGGTGGTGGTGATATTGGTTATGTGTATAGCGCTTATGAAGATGACAAAGGCAATCTCTATGTCGGTATCAAGGATGGTGACCGCTACGATGACAAATGGGAGGGCTATTATTATGCTTACAAAAAGGGAAATGAGGCATATACTCCATCTTCTACTATTCCTGACAAAACAGATCCCAACTGGGTCAAGGATGAAGGCGAGTATGTGCTTACTGAGGACTGTAAAGTGCTGATTGAGCCTTATTGTAGGGCGAAGTCTGCTGTTACGATCAATGGTCATAGCTATGAGGCTGGTGACTATGTTACTACTGTTGATCTCCACACATTGGGCAATAAGAACAGTGACGATCACTGGAACAGTTTGGATGATACGGGTATCGTCATCTTCAACGCCGTATTCGCCGGTGGTAACACCTCATCAGGTTCTTCTACTGTCTATGCGAATGCTACTACGGTATTCGGTAATGCTACAGCGTCTATTCACGACGTCTATCACCGCGACCTGATTACGCTTGGTACAGGACGTACGGGTGGGCTCTATGGTGATGGTAACCTGACCTTTGTCGATGGCTATCGTGGATTGAATATCACCAACTATGGTACAGACTACTATAATATCGCCAAAGAGATAACGATAGAACAATACCATGATCTTCCCGATCGTGAGGCTGCTTACTATCAGCTGAAGTATAAGTGTATCCAGGAGTGTATGGATAAGGATGGTACAACTTACCATAAGGAAGGCGGTGAGCACAGCAAGGCTTCTACACTGACCATTGACGATCTGCTGACACTGTTTGAGGGTAACAGCACTATTCTTCTTTATAATGAGACTACGGGTGAGTACTATCCTAATCCTGATTACTGGGAAGAGAATGGTGTCTGCTCTATCTATGCCGGTCGTCTGATGAACACCCTCCAGCGTGCAGACTTCTGCGGCGTCTTCGGTAGCCGTATGGTGATGCAGGGAGCGGAAGACCGTGTGCCAGAGATTGTCGATCACACCAACTATACCATCAACCGTGTGCGCGAGGTGTCACTCAACCATAAGACGTCCGTCATCGAGAGTGACAAGGCTTTGAAACCTGGGAAAACACAGGCATCAGACATTATGGATCAGAATCCAGAAGACTTTGTAAATAAGGACAAGGCTATTCACGGTAACTATTTCGGTATCTACAGTATTGTGAACTACTTAGGTGCGCTTACTAGTGACGTATTCTTCCTGCCTGGGAAGAATGTGCGTTATACTGAAAGTGCCTCAACCGATTATAAGGCTGACTCAAAAGCATACGACGGTGGTGCTTCTAATGCATACGGGAAAGCTTCTTACTATGATTGGAAGGCAGGCTTCGTCAATGAGCGCAAACGTAACAATGGTACTAGTCTGAACAAGGTTGCTCTGGCATCAGGTGTGTATTTGGAGTTGACCACAGAGAAGAGTACGGGCGATGACCTTTACGAGAAGGACTGGGGATACATTACGGGTGTCGTAGAGCTCGACCTCATTAACGTTCAGCCTGGTATGGGTGGTGGTTTCGTATATGCCAAGAACGTACATAAGGTAGGTTCGTATGAATTTCACAAGCATAACACCCTGACGGCACTGAATGACGACGCTGTCACACGACGCGACTTCACTTATACAGGTAGTGAAGTGGAGTGGGAGACATCAGGAAACTTCATACACAGTACCCAGACCATTATCGACGACTGCTATAACGTCAGTGGTAAGTATAAAGAGGGAGATGCTGTTCCTGCTCACTACTGGTTCATTAAAGGTTCCGTCTATGTTTATGACCAGTATATCTCTGCCTATACCGGTGCACCTAACGCATACAGCGAGACGGTTGATATTCCTTTGACCATTACTGCAGCTTCGCACGGTACGATGAAGCTGCTCAACGTGATGCCGAACAAGTATGCTTACTACTCTGCTCCTGGTACGAAAATCGGAGCAGACAAGAAGATTGTCATCAACGATGTGGAGTATCATCTGAATGATCCTATCAATTACTGGGATTGGTACTTGCTGACCAGTTCAGAGAAGAATCTGTTTGTGGATGAAACATACGTAACTACCGCTGACTGCAAGTACAGCAGCAGCGATGCAAAAGTCATCCCTGCCGGTACAGTGATGCTGCCAAGTGAATACAAGACATTGAAGGAAACTCACTCACAGGTTTATCACATGGAGAAGCAGCAAATGGTGGACTTCGACTTCGTATATCGCTCTTCCAACAACATGAGCCACGATACGGGCTATTTGCTGACCTACAGGGTGAACAACCCGACAGATTGGAATACATGGTACACCAAGGCTGATGGCTCAGAAGCAAAGAATCAAACAGGTGGTACAGGTTTCGAAGACGGACCTACCTATCATCTAAAGGATAGCAGCAAGGACGGCGGCGTTCTCGGACAGCGTGAGTATCAAGTAAGCAACCTTATCGCGAAGGATATTTATACCACCTACCAGACCATGAAGACAAACCATTCTTCTGCTATTCCAGGTGGACAGGCTGATTTCGAAGGAGCCTATATCGTCACAAATGAATATACCAACGGCAATGTTCACCTGAATGTTGGTAGCACTGTATCTGCCACACAAGCTGCTTCAATGGATGGCTATGTGGCTCCTGCCTTTATCTGCACGAGCACCATTCAACTCAGCAAGACAGAGTTTATCTATGTCGGCAACCGCATGACGCAGGCAGAGAAAGATGCATACAAAGTATCTCATCCTGCGTTGGCTACTATAATCGAATCAGATATCGTTCCTGCTTACTACTGTACTAAGGACGGTCTCTATGGTGGAAACTACTACGAAGCAGGCAAGAATTATCGTGGACTTGAAGTATGGAGCTCTATGTCGAAGACAGACCGTGATAAATTCGAATTCAACTACGATGCCCTCGATGTGCTCATCGATCCTCTCTACAGTAAGAATGCAAGTGGTGAGTACATATATTCTGAGGGAAAGAAGTACCAATATGACTCTGCCGCAGGCACTAAGGAGGCTGCTGAAGCCAATCGTGCTGGATACTCTTTGGAGAGGCCTGTAAACTATTCAGCCACCTATAACGGTAGTGATGTATCTGAGCCGCATAATGGCATACAATTGAAGAACGGCAAGGAGTATTCACGTGTGGAATACGAGAAACTGCCAAACGAGAAACGCCACTATACGCCTATCGAAGTGAAGGCGGCAGGTGAGGTATATGTTGTCAACAGTGCTTTCCAGGTGGGCAACTCACCATACGCTGTGGGTACTATCATCTCAGCAAGCACGTATGGTAGCCTGGCCAATTCTGACAAGGCTAATATCACTACGTTACAATTCACATCAGATCATGTAGGCAAAACATATTACTATTGCCGCGAGGTATATAAGGTCGGTGAGAACACCGAAGGTGAGTCTGTAACTGGCGTTACTGGCATTAATGCTGTAGAAACCGGTACTTACAATGAAAACGGCAATGTTCCTGTAGGTCTCGTTATCGAAGAGAGCAACTACAACAGCTTGGCCAACTGGCAGACGAACTTCAGCATCCACGGTATTGCTCCTACAGAGACCAGTACGCTGTACGTTAGCCGCTTCTCTGATATCTTCGACCTCTCGAAGGAGAAGATTATTACTGTCATTTACGAGTATAACTATGAGGAGACCGATGCTTCGGGTACACACGTCACTCCTGTCAGTGAGCGTCATGTGGTGAACATCCACGTCGTGTTCAAGAGCGGTGTTCCTTTCGTCGAGGACATCAAGGCACCGCAGATTGTGCTGCCAGGAACCTTTGTCGGTGTTCGCGAGCCACACGTCACACCAGGTGCCTACGAGGTAACGGGTGGTGGATGGAAACTGTTCGAGAAGAAGTCTGACGCTGAGAGCCATATCAACGGTATCGAATACACGCCTACCGCTGACCCGCTTTATTGGTATCAGAATGGCTTCTATCTCGCTTACTATGCCAAGACCTATCTCGGTGAGACCTACTCTAACACCGTTGAGGTGAGTGTGGCCAACTACCACGACCTGAAGAAGGTGCTGGAGGATACGAACCACTACTATGTGGACAATCCTACCGTGAAACGTAACTCAAAGATATACATCAATGATGCTACCAACGGTGCCGCCCAGCTGAAGCAGTTCTATGATCTCAGTAAGAGCACGTTCAATGAGCACGTCAGAGACTGCCAGAACCTCGAGTTCATCCTGCACACCAATGTCAACCATAAAGGCGATTGGACATCTATCGGTGAGGAAGGTCACTGCTTCTCCGGTAATTTCCACGGTGATGGCTACCGTATCAGCGGATTGAACAACTCGCTGTTCGGTTACCTATGTGGTAATGTCTATAACCTTGGTGTCACGGGTTCATTCACCTCCGCAGGTATTGCCGATACAGGTGATGGTTATGTGGAGAACTGCTGGATCAACACCATAGGCACGCCAGCAAGCGGTATCAAGGCTGTCTTTGGTACTTCTACAGCAAGTAGTGGATTCAAGCGCGTAAACTGCTACTATCCGGAAACATTGACCTACGACAAGACAGATGACGGGCGCGGCTTGGCTCGTCCAATGCCTGAGGCTGCCTTCTACAACGGTACTGTAGCTTACGACCTGAACGGCTTCTATCTGTTCAAGCGTTATAACGACAAGAAGACCGAATCGGGCACAGAATACCAGTTCTACGCTATTAATAAGGAAGACGGCACACTGACCGCGCCTCAGACAAAGCGCTACGTAACCAATGCTGAATACTGCTCATCAGGCATCTCGACCGTATATGAATATGGTGGTTATGTAGAGGACCGTTTTGGCGACGGCGACTTCCGCTATGCCGACGGTGTGATACCAGAGACCGAAGACCAGCGTACACTTGTCGATCCGGATGGCAATAGTCACTTCTATCCTATCTGGCCTGATGACTACCTCTACTTCGGACAGATGCTGTCCTACGGATGGAACAGTCAGCGTTCACACGAGGATGTTCCTTCACACATCGTGAAGAACAACGGTCGTCTGCCGAACACTAATGAGAGCAACCGCGTCTATCGTGCACCGGCTTATTATCAGTCGAAGGTGATGGATGTGGCTCACTTCAACCCAAGTGTCAACCTCGTGGACTACTCTAAGCCGAAGACAGCTTACGATACCAACCTGAAATCTGCTTATCCTAACATGACGGCTATCGACTTTGCGGGTCATAATGATACGGAATACAAGCAGGGATTCAATGATCAGTTCTTCTACCAGCCGCTGCTTGACGATGATGGGCTCGTTAATATCAACGCCACCGTACAGACAAAGAATCTGTTGGTCTATGCGCCATCATCTGAGAACAATCTGAATACCTATACGGTGCTGAATAATTACTTTGGGGAGAAAGAACCTAAGTTTGAGTTCAATAGTAACTCTATTTTTACGAGCGATCAAACTCCTGAAAATTATAATCGTGTGGCTGTGGCTCAGACCGATAAGATTGTCGGCCATCTGGTTCAAAGCAACTTGATCACTACCTCAGACCATCTGCTCGTGGATAAGCAGGACTTCAACTGTCCGATAGCTTACAAGATGGGAGAAGGTAAGAGAATGTGGTATCAGCGCACGCCTGACAAGTTTGTCAAGAAGGAGTCGGATCAGAGCAAGGGATGGGAAGACGTCTGTCTGCCGTTCTCTATTGATCTGGTGACTACTCAGTCGAAGGGTGAGATCACGCACTTCTATCAGAACAACACGAAGGGTCACGAATATTGGCTCCGTGAACTGACGAACATCCAGAACCCGAGCGATAACACTGACGCTCTGGGAATCTTCAAGTATCCACAAGCCGGCACAGAGGGTAAGCATTATACTAATACCTTCCTCTATGACTATTACTATTCAAAGAATAGTTCTGATGATGCCAACCAGGATGACTATCAGAACTACTATAGCGCGCCACACGAATATAGTTACTACCCGCGCTCTGAGGCTGACAAGCCTTATCTGATAGGATTCCCGAGTGCGTACTATTTTGAGTTCGACCTCAGTGGTGAGTGGACACCGTTGAATACGGCATCTCCAGCTCCAGACAAACTGCCCAAGCAGACTATTACGTTTGCGTCGAAAGCTTCTACCAATTCGAATTATGCAGAAATTGGCGTCAGTGATGATCAGATGAAGCAGGAAGAGTATAACGGCTACCTCTATTGTACGAACTATCTGAATAAGGAGCTTGAGATTGGCAGTTATCTGCTTTCGGCTGTGGGAGATAAATATGAGCAACTGGTGGCCAAAAAGGCTGTGCTGCCGTTCCGTCCGTATTTCATGAAGAAACCGTCATCGACCCGTGGCGGGGCACGTGGTATCATCTTCAGCGATGAGAATGGCAATATGAATACGACACCTATCAAGCAGGTCGTGACGAATGCCGACGACCTTATAGTGAAGGGTGGTAAAAAGAAGATTATGGTAGAGTCGCAGCTGCACTATACGACGGATGTGCGCATCGTTACCCCGGCAGGTATCACGCTGACCACCTTCAGCATCCAGCCGAGCGAGTATGTCGAGACTCGTGTGGAGACTGCCGGCGTCTATATCGTCTATGCTGACAACGGTAAGTATGTGAAGAAAGTAATTGTGAGATAAAATAATAATAAAATACAAAGAATTATGAAAAAGGTAATGAACAAAATTTGGACGCTTGCCCTTCTGACCATGGTCAGCACAGTGGCATCAGCAGAAGTCGTTGTTAATGTTGGAACTTTCACCGGGGGATCTATCGTAGCAACCCAAGGTGAACCAGCCGACGATGGTAGTGTCGTTGTCACCCTCACGGTGACACCGGACGATGGCTATGAAATCGCCAAGAGCGATATCGAAGTCGTGCCAACCATCCCAGCTCAGACACGTGATGGTAGTCCTGATCTGGCAGAGCCATACGAGCTTAATGGCGAGGATCCTGAAGACCTGACCACGGAACGCAAATACACCTTTACGGTGATGGCTGGTTTTGGAGCATGGGTAAAAGAAGCAACCTTCCATCAGGTTGAGACACCAACCGACAACGATATTAGCAAGGATGATGGCAGCAAGTCGCCTTCACAAGTGACATGGGAATACGATGCTGATTCAAAAGCCTTGCATATCAATGGTACGGGCGCCACCCGTGATTTTACGGCAGAAGATCTCCCCTGGAAATCTAAATTAGAAAATATTTCAAGTGTTGTTATCGAGAAAGGCGTGACCAGCCTCGGAGCTAACATCTTTGCCGGCTGCACCAATCTGACTCTCATCACCATAGAAAATGGCGAGAAGGTTCTGGAGCTTGGTGAGGGTGCCATTGACCAGGGTATTAAGATTGATGTGCCAGGTAACCTCTATAACGAATATAAGACGACTGACGGATGGACAGCTCTTTCCGTCATCAGTAAGAGCGCAGTGGATATGACGGGTGTCGCATTCAGTGATAACAATCAGTATGACACTTTCGTAAACACTGAGAAAGATCTGATGGTACCCTCTGTGCTTTCTGCCTATGTCATCAGTAACATCACAGCCGATGGTCTTGAACTGACGAAGGTGGATGTCATTCCTGCTGGCGTGCCAGTGCTTGTATTCAGCGAGACTTTGAAAGGCGATGGCTTTAAGACTGCTACAGGAACGGCAGGTGAAAAACCGTCGAACCTGCTGAATGTGGTGACTAATGACGAAGGCATGGCTGTAGAACTCGGTCAGGTGTGGATGCTTTACAGCGACACGTTCTACTACACCCAGGCAGGAACTATTGACAAGGGAGGCATCTATCTGGCCAACTCTAATCCTGCCTCCATGGCTCGTCCAAGCTATTCTCTGGGCACTCGCGGTGAGAAAACGGGCATAGCCACCTTGCGTACCGATGGTAAACTGAACCTCTCGGGAAACACTGCATGGTACACCCTCGATGGCCGTCGTCTCGACACCATGCCCACCCGCAAGGGCATCTATATCAAGGATGGTGTCAAGGTCGTGATTAAGTAAGAATAAAGCTGCAAAGAATTAGATACAAATGAAGGTATATAAGATGGCATTGGCTGTGCTGATGCTGACGCTGGTCAGCATCGGCGCAGTAGCACAGGTGAAAGTTGTATTCGGAGAGAAAGGTGAAAAGAAATTCCCAGGTACGGGCGGTACGATTACCGTTTCGCAGGATACGAAAGGCGATGAGGTAACCGTCACCCTGACTGTAACCCCCGACAAGGGCTACACTATCACTAAAGGTGACATCAAAGTCTATGCCACTTATCCTCCTTCAGGCACTCGTACTCCCGAGATTGCCAACAATCTGACGCTATATTATAACGGCTCCGAGAAAGAGGACGTAAAAGACCCTTCTGCCAAGCGCGACTATACCTTCACCATCGGTTCCAACTTCGGCGTCTGGGTGAAAGAAGCCAATTTCAGTTCTGGCTCGAAAGGGCCACAGAGAGGCGGAATAACATCTCTATCTGATATTACTGATGCTGACGGACAATATACTATTAATCAAGATATTTCAGACGGCACGCCTGGGGTTACTACCTTCAATGGAACATTGGAGGCTGCTATCAACCCAGAAACCCACATGCCTTATCGCATAACCGGTCTCAGAGCGCCTCTTTTCACTACTCTTACCGGTACGGTAAAGAACCTGGTATTGGAGGATGTTAGTATTTCTAGTGGTGATGATGACGGAAACACTGGTGCTATTGCTTGTACCGCTAACGGTGATGCCCGCATCTACAATGTAGGTATCCTTAGCGGTTCGGTTGGTGGAAGCGGTAATACCGGCGGTCTTGTAGGTCAGCTTAAAGGTAAAGCCCGCGTTATCAATTGCTACAGCTATGCCGATATCACGGATGGTACCAATGTAGGCGGCATTGTAGGCAACAACAGTGTCACAACCACAGCCTCCAGCATCAAAACCATGGTCATGAACTGTATGTTCTATGGTGACATCACAGGCGGCACCACTATATCACCAGTATTTGGTGGTACCAATATAGCTAACCTCCAAGGTGGATTGAACTCCTTCAACTACTACGCATACGACGAGTTGAAAACTAAGGCCATCAGCAATAACAAGTACAACAGTGCCCTGGCTATTGAGGAGAAATACCTGAACCGTTTTGAGTTTTACCGTCTGCTGCTGAACAGTAATAAGAAGCTGGCGGCCTTCTACGTCACCGGCAATGTGGCCGATGCCAACCTGATGCTCAAATGGGTGTTGGAGACTGCCGACCGTACAATAGACGCCCCCAAGCCTTATCCCATACTGAAGGCACAAGGCTACTACCCCTCCATCAACAACCCCGACGCCGCTAATGCTCCCGACAGCACCACCGTAGGCCGCAACCATGGCGGCAAGCTGCCTTCGCCAAGGAATACCCTTACCGTTACCATCAGCAGCGCACAGACCACCGGTGGCCAGACCAAGCCCGATGGGGCCTCTATCACGACCTCGAGCCTGACGCTGGTGCGTACCGACAAGGACTTCGACCGTTTCAATTACAACTACGACAAGGTGCAGCTGCCCTACTACAACGACGTGGGCACGGGCAACTATACGGGCAACCGCGTGGTGACAGGCTGGAAGATAACGGCCATCACCGCCGTACCCGGCGACCCCTACACCTCGGCCAACTACCCCACGACGGGCATCAGGGACTTCCCCGACCACAACTACGCCGACCGCAAGAGCTCCAATAAGGACCTCTACACTGTCAGCAAGCGCGTGTTCTCGCAGGGCGCCTACTTCGATGTGCCCTACGGCGTCACCTCTATCACCATCGAGCCCTACTGGGGCAAGGCATACTATATTGCCGACCAGTACTACGATGTGGTGTACTCGGCTAATTATAATACAAAACAGGGTATAAGCCAGACCGGCACGCAGGTGAATACGAGTACCACGCTGTTTAATGGACAGAATATCGAAACCAGTATTGAGCGAGCTTTAAACAACATAAACAACAACATGGGTGGCTGGGGTCCTACCGTCTACGACAACGCCCTCGTGCTCGTGGGCAATCTTCATTTGAACACAGTGCCGCAAAACGGAACCACACCTTTCACCATGATGTCGGCGGACACGGACAACGACCATGAACCCGACTACAGCCTCATCTATCACCATACGGGCAGATCGAGCGTAGCTCCCATACGTTTCGACTTCCTGAATATTCCCGGTACAGCGCAGGCGCAGAAGCCCAACGGCGCCAGCCTTATCTGCAATTTCACCATCTTCAAGACAAGGGGTTGGTTCGAGGTCACCAATACGTCACTCTTCTACACCTCGCAGTTGGAGTATGAGAATCTGGATAACAACACCAAGACCGACGCTCCACTCATCTTGCTCGGCGGCGTGGTCGATCAGTTTGTCTCAACTCAGAGCAAGGCTGTTACGGGAAAAACTATCTATATCCATGTGGGCGGCAACGTGTGGATCCAGGAGTTCGGCATGGGCACCCATAGTGATGGTAGTCAGTCCACCCCCCACGTGCCCGTCTCTGTGACGGGAGGCGAGTTCCCCGGCTTCTACCTCACAGGAACCTACAATGCCAATGCGACGATCCGTGAAGACAATGCCGAATGCTACATCAGCGGCGGCTACTTCCATGAGGCTGCGGGAGCATCGCAGGAAGGCATCAATGGCAATGTACACTGGCAAATCTACAATGCCGATATTGATCAGTTCTTTGGCGGCGGCATCAACGAAGCCAAACCCATACAGGGAACCGTCACTACCGACATCTACAATAGCCATGTCACACTCTTCTGCGGCGGACCGAAGTTCGGCAACATGACGACGGGAAAGACTGTAACGACCAACGCCGAGGGCTGCACCTTCGGCAACTATTTCGGCGCAGGCTATGGCGGCAACTCCTATAGCCGAAAGAAATACTACGATAATAGCGGAAATCAAAACTGGACAACTCTTCAAAACTATTATGTCAACGATAAAGGCGAATACTACAATGGTACTAGTACCGGCTCGTCGCAAACATCAGGAAAAGACTACGGCAAGAAAGGTCCCGGCGTAGCTACTGACTTCGACTATGAGTTCTTCGTCTGGAGTTCCGGAACCACTGGTGCCCGTCTGTTTGTGAAGTTCGTCTCTTTCTCATTGGCACAATGCGATAATGTCTCTTCCACGCTGAAGAAGTGTACCATCAACGAGAATTTCTATGGCGGCGGCAGTCTCGGCAAAGTGTCGGGGACTGCCACGTCGGAACTCGAAGACTGCACCGTGATGGGTAATGCCTTCGGTGCCGGCTATTCCGCTACCCTGCCTACCATCCCTGTCAGAAATGGGGGCTTCACGACGAATCCTAATTACAACCAGAACTCAGGTATGTTCGAGCCGGGTGTCTATACAGGCACAACAGAATACACATGGAAGCAAGTCGCCAGCTACCCTGCAGAGGGTGGAGCAGGCTTCGACGGCACACAAGTCATCACCACGCAGAACCTCGATAAGACCAACCTCGGCTCTGTCGGTAACGTGCAGCTCACCATCAAAGGCACCACCCAGGTGAAAGGCAGTGTCTATGGCGGCGGCGAAGAGTCCGTCGTGACCGGCAATACTGTTGTCAACATCACCGGCGGCACCATCGGCACTACCGGTAAGGGCGGCGCAATATGGGGCAACGTCTATGGCGGCGGTAAGGGTAAGGAAGACGATGCCACTGCCGGACTGGTGAAGGGTAATACAAATATCAACATCAGCCAAGCGGAAAACAAAACAACCAAGATTCTCCACAACGTATATGGCGGCGGTGCCTACGGCTCCGTGGGTGATTTTACCTATGACGCATCAGGTATGCCTACGGCTCTGGCAACAGCCAATACGGGAGCATGTACTATTACCATTACTGGTGGAACCTTTGGTAGCGATGGTAAGGAGAACGGTATGGTGTTCGGTTCATCACGAGGTGATGTAGCTATTCCGGAAGGCACTCCTGCCGTTGACCCCAACGACCGTATGGCATGGGTTTACAGCACGCATGTCACCATTGGTGATGCCGGTGCTGCAACGAGTCCTACGATTAAGGGTTCTGTCTATGGTAGTGGTGAGAATGGTCACACCTTCCAGAATACCGTTGTAGATATTAATAAGGGTATTATCGGTATTACCGACACCAGCATTGATGGAGGTGCGGCTTATGCTTATCGTGGCAACGTCTATGGCGGTGGTTGCGGTACCGACATGTATGACTCTAACGAAGATACGACAAAGGATGCCTATAACCCGCTGGCTGGTATCGTAAAGGGTACGACCACAATCAACATCACTGGCGGTCAGGTGGTGCATAATATCTATGGCGCCGGTGCCATGGGTTCCGTGGGCGGCGGTGCTGAAGCCAACAGTGGCAAGACTACCATTAACATCACTGGTGGTCGTATCGGCTATGACGGTGACGGAAACGGATACATATTTGGTGCTGCCCGCGGTGAGTATGGCGTTAGCACTGCTGCTTCAGGTCTTGCAAATGTCAGAGAGACTGCGGTGAACATCAGCTATACAACGACACCAACAGCTGATAATGACGGAAAGACGGAGGAGCTCATCGCCGGTTCAGTATTCGGTGGCGGTGAGGCTGGTACTGTAAAGGAGAGCGTAGCTGTCAAAATGACGGGTGGTTTGGTGCTGAAAGATGTCTATGGCGGTGGTGCCTTGGCTGATACGCAAACCAGCAACTGGGATGCTACTGCAAATGAAAATGCGGGCGGCTGGGCTGACGCAGACAAGAAATCCGCACTCCATACCACGACCGTTCGTCTGACTGGCGGACTTGTCGGTGAAGAGGTCTATGGAGGTGGACTGGGAGAAACTGGTAAGCCTGCTTATGTGTGGGGTGATGTGAAAGTTGAACTCAACAAGGGAATTAAGATTACAGGTGTCAAAGGTTGTGTGGTTAATCAGATATTTGGTTGTAACAATCTGAATGGTACACCAAAGGGTGATGTGGAAGTGCATGTCTATAATACTCAAAGAGCTGGAGCTACTCAGATTGTGAATGATGATAACGTGACGAATGCCAAAGTAGCAGGCACACAAGATAGCAATGGTGATTTTGATCTTAATTCCTTCGATGTGGCTGCCGTCTATGGTGGAGGAAACCAAGCTGACTACATACCTGTTGATGGAACAAACCAAAAAACATACGTTGTCATCGAGGGGTGTGATCGTACAAGTATAGGTAACGTATATGGTGGTGGTAACGCTGCTGCTGTGCCGGGAACTCATGTGCTGATTAAAGGTTCTTATGAAATTGGTGAAGTCTTTGGCGGCGGTAATGGTGCTAAAGAAGGTACTCGTGCCCATGTGGGTAAATATAATGAATCGGAAGAGGATTACACTTTGGGTGATGGTAAGGCTCTTGTACAGTTGATGGCTGGTAAAGTAAAGTTTGTATATGGCGGTAGCAATACCCGTGGTAATATCCGTGGCGGAGCTACGGTTAATAATGTTGATAACGAATGGACAGAAGGTTGTTGTGAGAATATGCAGGTCGGTCAGATCTTCGCAGGTGGTAAGAATGCTGATATGGCGAGTGGTGCCGATGTTGTCTTAGGCTGTACAAACTCAAATGACTGGGTAGAAGAAATTTATGCTGGTGCCAGAAGAGCCAATGTCGGTGGTGATGTCAGTCTGACGATTACCAGTGGAAAATTCGGACGTGTATTCGGTGGTAACATGATCAGTGGAAAGCTGAATGGTAGTATTACTGTGAACATCGAGGAAAATGGGGTTTGTGGTATCCCTGTTATTATCGGAGAGCTGTATGGTGGAGGTAACTTGGCGCCTTATTCTATTTATGGTTATAATGATGATGGTACGGTAAAGACCTCTGGTGACAATCCTCATGCTTCGCCTGTCGTCAATGTGCGTGCCTTTACCAGTATCGGTAATATCTTTGGTGGTGGATATGGAAATTCTGCTGTTATGGTGGGTAGTCCAACTGTCAATATCAATGAGGCGGCGATCAACCATACAGATGACGATGTTACTTATAATGGAAATCAGTTCAGTGGAACGAATTTGTATTTTGTGAATAGTGTACTGGATCTGTCAAAAACATCCGATCCTACAGATATGACAAATGTCTATAAGGTTGTGGTTCCTGATCACACTGATGGAAAGATGGGGGCTATTGGCAATATTTATGGCGGTGGTAATGCTGCAGAGGTGCAGGGTGACACGCATGTGAATATAGGAACAGACACTGAAGTGTATGTAGTAAGACCCGATTTGACGGTGACGGATAAAGTAAAAGGGTTCTATACGCGTAGTTGGAACAGTGCAACAAAGACTTATGATTATACACTTATAGAGGATGCGGATAAGACTGCTGAGGAAGGTGTAAACTACTATCAAAAGCGGGATGTGGCTGGTGCTGACATCCGTGGCAACGTCTATGGTGGCGGTAATGAGGCCGAGGTCTCTGGTAATACCAATGTTGTCATCGGCAAGAGCAGCGAGTAGGGGATAGCATCGTTTTTTCAGTACTATTGCGACAGATTTCATGCCCGTGCATGGAGTCTGTCGCAATTTCGTTTTGCTGTCGCAACAAGCGAAGACAAAAAAGAGAAAAAAAGTTGGAATGAAGCGAAAACCGTCGTACCTTTGCGCTGTGATTCAGAAATCACATCGCGAATGAAGGCTGCGGCTCAGCAAAGCTCGAACAAGTTTGGCTCTGCATTCACCTTGCACTTCATTTGCATCGTAAAAAGTAAAAGTGATTTAAAAATAAAAATAGTATTAACAATTAAAAAATTAAAGAAAGGAAAAGAATTATGGCAAAGACACCAGTTGCAATGAAGATCGACGGTTACAAGGACCGCGAAGTGATGATGGTTAACTACGAGTTCGAGCAGGAGACCGACGTAGAGGGTCAGATGAGCGGTATTCCCCGTGGCGGTAAGATCCAGGTTCGCGTGAAGGCTCTGAACGATGGTACACCCGACCTGCTGGCTTGGATGACGGAGCGCAACCTCCCGAAGAACGGCAGCATCGAGTTCCTCGAGACAAAGACAGGCAAGGCTATGAAGACCATCAAGTTTGAGAACGGCTACTGCGTAGACTTCGAGGAGAAGTGGGAAGACAAGGTTGGTCACTACGAGGAGATCACCATCACCTGCAAGAACATCGAGGTTGGATCTGTCAAGTTCGAGAACGAGTGGGCATAATGGA
>Ga0247611_10002090_pt1 | contig 33618 bp, 25 predicted proteins | sample 177DNAGHGhighgp2_FD_192422 | JGI IMG/M metagenome (GOLD analysis project Ga0247611, IMG submission 192422) | Sheep rumen microbial communities from Palmerston North, Manawatu-Wanganui, New Zealand - 1770 DNA GHGhigh gp2 | ecosystem: Host-associated > Mammals > Digestive system > Stomach > Rumen... | reverse complement strand
TGATGAATCCGAATTTTAATTGTGCCGAATTCGACATAATTAAATCTCAGGCCGGACTGAATCGTTTCCGTCTCAGTGCAAAAGAATGGACGGAGAAAACCAATGCCATAGGAATCATCTCGAAGGCTGGACGTTATGGCGGCACATACGCCCACAAAGACATTGCCTTTGAGTTTGCCATGTGGATAAGCCCAGAGTTCAAGGTTTATCTGATACGTGAGTTCCAAAGGCTGAAAGACGAGGAGCAAAAGCAGCTTGGATGGACGGCGAAGCGTGAACTATCAAAAATCAACTATCGCATTCATACTGATGCTATAAAGCAAAACCTGATTCCAGAAGAAGTGACGGCAGCACAGGCCAGCATCATCTACGCAGAAGAGGCAGACGTGCTCAATGTGGCCATGTTTGGACAGACGGCCAAGCAATGGCGTGAAGCCCATCCTGAACTGAAAGGGAATATCCGTGACTATGCTTCCATCAACGAACTTATTTGTCTGGCAAATATGGAGAACATCAATGCCGTTCTCATTGATGAGGGCGTACCGCAGGGCGACCGCCTTGTGCGCCTTAATCAGATTGCCATCAATCAGATGCGTGTGTTAGAGAACGATGACAATAGAAACTTGTTAAAATGATATGAGTGAATAGGATATAATGTAATCATCAACGCTTTTGTTTTAGAATATATCTGTAAGTCATTGGCTTTCAATGCGCAATACCTAAAATATAAAATAAGCAGATTTGAATCTGCTTATTTTATACTTGTGATATACCTCCAAAAAGATTTTTGTTCAAGATAGACTACAGACTACAGCGGGAGATAAAGCAACAGGGGCGCCGACATGGGCTCCGTCACATTTCCTCTAATGACAAGGCTTGTAATGAGAGATGGTATTGTCCGAACGCTGAAGATGGCAACATTTTAACTTTCTGTTCCAATTCAGAGAGACCGATCTGCCGTTCATTCTCTTGCATGATGGCAATCTCAGTATCACAATTATAGAATCTCATAAATGTAAATCACGATTTATATAAATAGTCATTTATATTTGCGCTGCAAAAGTACTAAACAAAAAAAGCCCTCCCGAGTGAACGGGAAGGCCAATGATTCAAAGCAGCAGGATGTCCTCAATACAGGAGCTGCACGGATGTTTTCATATTTAGGCGATGCGATTGCGGGGGATGGCATAGTAGGTCATGCCGTAGTCCTCGCGCTTGCCCTTGAAGCCCTGGGCGGTGAGGGCGATGCCGATCTGCACCTTCGTGCCGTGGACGGGTTGGATGAAGGGGTATTCGTGGGCTACGGTGTTGAGGACTTCGGACATCGTGATGGCCGCGCAGGGTTCGTCGGGCGCGGGCAGACGGAAGCACTCGGTCACGATGCGCTCCATATCGACGGTCGAACGGTAGGGCTCGTTGTGTCGCTGGATGGTGCGGGTCTCCTCTTCGGTGAACCAATAGCGCTCACCGCTCTGCAGCTCAGCCAACAGTTGGGCGTACAGCTGGTCGTAGTCGATGGGCGTCACGTTGTCAATGAGCTGACCATCAGGAATCTCGATGCAGAGGAAACGGCGTGAGCCCGTGTTGTCGTGCAGGGGATGGCGGTTGTTGGTCGTTGCCACGAAGCTGGCATAGCGCTGGCGGTCGAGCTGTGCCTTGCCATAGATGGGTCGTCCGTTGACGCAGCTCTTGGAGATCAGCTGCTTGAGCTCGGCCTGCTGCGAGCGACGCACCTGGTCCAACTCGTCGATGTTGACGATGAGGTTGGCGGTCAGCGCCATCTCCTTGTCGAACTTGTTGCCGAGGTTCACGTGGTCGAGATAGTACTGACGCAGGTGTTGGGGCAGGAGCATACGGCAGAAGGTGCTCTTGCCGCAGCCCTGCTCACCGATGAAGGTGGGCACGAGCTCGTTGCCGTGGAGGTTATCCATCTGTAGCCAGTGGGCGACGGCGGAGCGCAGCCACACGTGCATCCAGTAGCGCTCCTCGGCACTGAGTCCGGGGATGCGGTTGAGCAGGGCATCGACGTGGTTCTTGTTGTCCCACGCGGGCAAGCCGTGCAGCCACTCGGCAGCAGGGTCGAAGTCAGGCGTCATGCGGGAATAGATAGCGGTCGTCAGTCGTTCGCGCAGACGTTTCACGCCGGGCAGCGCCGCTTCAGCTGCCATAAGGATGCTGTTCTGCTCGTCCTGTGTGAGCACACGGTAGTCTGACGCGCCCATTTCGCAGAACTCGATCTTTCCGCTGACGAGGTTACGGCGCAGGTTGTAACCTACAGTGAGGAACTCTTGAACAGGACTCATGGGAGTGACCTGCTTCATGCTGTTGTTTTTTTCCATAACACTAAGATGTTTTTAAATGAATAAAAAAAATAAGAACTAAATCGAGTGCAAAGATACAACAAAAAAAGGGTCTTGTCAAGAGTTTGGCACCTCAAAATTCCAAGCGTTTTTCACTGTCTATCAATGCTATAGGTTCGGCAGAAAACCATTAAGGGATCTGTCCTGAAGGCCCAATAATGACGTCCAAAACTTCTTGGGATCAGGACCAAAATCCTTAGGCATCCTCAAAACTGCTCGTAGGTATCAGTTTAATATCACCGCGTGCTATGAAGACGTCACGCAATGATATTTGCATAGCACTGCGTAGTATTTCCACATCACGCGGTGCTTTTAACATCGTTTAACGACGACTTTTTGGGCATCTCAAAATAAGGCCGTACATTTGCACAAGCGAAACAAAACAGTCGTCAAGATGAACGAAATTGAGTACTACAAACTGGAGCAGCGCAACATTTTGGATCCTGAAAACAACAGGTCCGTCCACCGTCTGAAGCATAAAGGGCGCGTCGAAGGAAATGATTTCATCAAGGAAGTGGAGCATCGCAGCGGTTACAACAAATCCGTCATCACGGGTGTGCTCGTCGGCGTGGCGGAGGAGTTGGCCGAGCAGCTGGGCCGGGGCTTCTCCGTGGAGTTGCCCGGCGTCGGGTACTTCAGCATCGGGGTAAGGATGAAGACCGACAAAAAGCAAACGGAAGGCGAGGCGACAGAGACGGATGACAAGACACCGGATGCCCGCCGACTGCGTCTCGACCACATCAACTTCCGCAAGAACAAGGATTTCTACAAAGCCGTAGATGATTATTTCGACAAACAAAAGATCAGCCGCGTCTATGGCAAGGAGGGGATACGCATCAAGAAGTCGAAGTACCCCCAGGTGAAGAACCGCATGATCGTGGCTCGCGAGTTTCTGGCCGATCACCCCTTCATGACGGTCCGCGATTATGCCAAGATCACCGGCCTCTCCTACTCTGCCGCCCAGCGCGAGCTCAGGGACTCATGGGACAACCCCGCCTACGGCATCACGGCCATGGGCGAAGGCAGCCATCGCGTTTATATATTAAGGTGATATATCAGTTAGCACACAAGATATTTTTATAATACAACGAATTATACGAATTAAACGAATTTACGCTGCATTGTGGCTATGCGAAGACAGGGGTATAGGACAAGAATTCGTCTAATTCGTCTAATTAGTTGTCTAAAAAGAGAAAAATGTATCAGGTGTTATATTGCTGCCATGTATATTAAGGTGAGGCGGCTGTAGTCTGTAGTCTGTTTTGAAAAAAATATTTTTTATCGGGTGACGTTCTGCGTGAGCTTGACACCAGCGAACGCCTTCTTGAGGTCTGAAGCTTCGAGTGTGGAGAGCTGTGTCGCAGTGAGGTTGCGTCGTCCGGCGAGGCGGTTGGCCTGTTCCTGAATGGCTTTCTCGAACACGTTGCGCACGTAACGGGCGTTGCCGAAGTTGTGATCCTTGTGTGCCACGGCATATTCCAACCGTTCCTGGAGCATCGTCTCGCCGTCGTCGGTGAGCGTATATTGTCCCTTCTTAGCATACATCTTGAATATGTCCACGAGATCGGCAGCTGAGTAGTCGGGGAAGTTGATGTAGCGGTTGAAGCGCGACTGGAGACCCGGGTTGGAATCGATGAAACGCTGCATCTCATTGGGGTAGCCTGCGATGATGACCACGAGTTTGTCGCGGTCGTCCTCCATGCGCTTGAGGAGCGTGGAGACAGCCTCCTGACCATAGTCGCGCCCTGGGTCTTCGGGTGTCAGGGAGTAGGCTTCGTCGATGAAGAGGACGCCGTTGAGGGCCGAGTCGATGACGGCGTTGGTCTTCACCGCTGTCTCGCCGAGGTATTGTCCGACGAGTCCTGCACGGTCGGTCTCCACGGTGTGACCCTTCTTGAGGATGCCGAGGTCTTTGTAGATACGTGCCACGATGCGCGCCACGGTGGTCTTACCCGTACCGGGGCTGCCGGTGAAGACGAGATGGTAGGACATCTTGGGCGTCTTCATGCCCTTCTCCTCACGTTGTTTCTGCACCTTGACGAAGTTGGCAAGTGAGTGCACCTCATTCTTGACGGCCTCGAGGCCGATGAGCTCGTCGAGTTCCTCGTAGGGGTCGCCTTCGATGGCATTGCGCACGACGACGCTGTCGCCGCTTTGGCTATAGTCGAGCGGCTGATCGGGGTCGGCCTCCCCTTTCTTGCCTGTGCCCTCGGCGTTCTCGGTGTTGCTTTCTGTGCCATCATCCGTCACGACGATGACAATGGTGAGCACGCCCATGACAATGAAGGCGGCTGCTACGATGATGATGACGATTTGTTTAGCTGAGAATTCCATAGGAAAAGAGTGAAGAGTGAAAAGTGAAAAGTGAAAAGTGAAAAATCAAGCGTAGATGAGCAGGGGCAAGGCGTAGGCGATGATGTCCAAGGCATCGAACGTACCAGGCAGGAGGCCGACGTACTGCAGCAACTCAGAGACGATGCCCACGAGGGGGATGAAGGCGGCTACGGCGAAACGGCGCCACGACGGGCTCTTGGACAGCAGAGCGTCGATGATCAGGATGTAAGCCGTTGACCATAAGGCGCCAGGCAAGCTGAAGATTATCCATTCGGGCAGTTGCCATCCCTGGACGAGCATACTGCCCTTCTCGATTAAGGTGCCGATGCCGAGCTCCGAGGCCACCTTGTGCATCAGCATCACCGGCTGACGCATGAGCAGGTAGATGCCGCCGCCGATAACGAGCAGCAGGAAGGCAAGGCCTATTTGGGAAGCATCTTTTTTGCCCATTCGGTCAGCAGGGGTTTGATGCGATCGTAGGGTATGGTGCTGCCGGGCATACCGCAGGCGTATGCGGCAATCTCATATTGCTGATAGACAAAGACGACGCCCTCCTCGGTGAAGTAAGGCGGCGTCTTGGGCAGGGGCAGGTCGAACACGCGGTCGGTGGCGAGCAGTTTCTCCAACTGCGCACTGCTCTTGACATTGAAATAGCCTTCGAGTTCTTCGCACAGGAGGTCGTTGAATGCCACGAGCTGATCGTTGCGGATGATGTCCCACGTGATGCGGCGCCCGTCGTTCTTGCGGAAGGTCACTCCGTACTCGCCCGAGGTGGGATGAGCGCCGCCGATGCCGAAGTAGGTCGAGAGGTTGTAGGTGACGAACTGCTCGGTCTCGTAAGTCTTCCCGGCCGTCGCCTCGTATTCCTTCGGCGTGCCCGGCATCTCACGGAGTCGGGCCTGCAGGGTGTCGGTAATCGACTTCCCGTAGAACGCCACGAGGGCGTCGAGGTCGCCGGCATCGCCCGTATAGTAGCCTCCCAACAGCTCGTCGAGCCATTCGCCGAAGGGCATCTTGAGTGATGACTCGGGCACAGGAACGCTGATCTGACACGTGATGCTATCGTTGTCAACGAGGAAGTTGACCATAGACGCATCCTTGTCCTCGGAGCAGCCACATGCCAGCGACAAGAACAGCAGAGAAATGAAGAATGAAGAATGACGGGGCATGATTATGAATGAAGAGTGATGAATGAAGAATGATGAATGATGAATGATGAATGACGAATTTAGAACAGGAACTTAACGGCATCATTGAACAACGCCAGAGCCATGAGCGCAAAGAGGAGGGCCATGCCGACATACTGTGCTCGCTCCATGAACTTCTCCGACGGGGGACGGCGCGTGATGGCCTCAACCAGGAGGAAGAAGATGTGGCCGCCATCCAGGCCGGGAATGGGCAGGATGTTCATCACGGCGAGGATGATGGAGATGAAGGCGGTGATGTTCCAGAACGACGCCCAATCCCACACGGCGGGGAACAGGTTGCCGATCGTGCCGAAGGAGCCGACGCTCTGGGCGCCTTTCTTCGTGAAGACGTATTTCAAGTCGCTGACATAGCCCTTCAAGGTCTCCCAACCGTAGGCGATGCCGGCGGGGATGCTCTCCCAGAAGCCGTAGTCGCGGTGGACGTAAGCGTCTTTGTAGTAATACTGATAGGGCAGTTTGACGATGCCCAGCATGTAGTTCTCGTCCAGCATGAGCGTTGCGGTGTCGGGCGTCGCGGCACCCTCGTTGATGAACACGACGGGGAGCTGACGGAGGCTGACGCTGTCCTCGTGGGAGCAGTCGGCCGCAAGGACATCGGCCTTGCGCCCCATGATCTGATCGAAGTCGCCCCACCATTGCACCTCCTGACCGTCAACGGCAAGGATGCGGGCACCTTTCTTCATGCCGGCCTTCGCTGCAGCTGCCGTGGGAAGGACGCTATCGACCCGCGCCGGCACGTTCACCGACAGGAAACGGGGATCCTGCTCGACCATCTCCAGCATATTGACGCCACCTTCGGGCATCGCAATCTCTACTTCCTTGCCTTCGCGCAGCACGGTGACGGTCTTGGCCTTGGAGATGGCGCGATAGACGCTGCCTTCCCAGCCTTCAATGACCTCACCATCGATCTTCACGGGGATGTCGCCATCGACGAAGCCGAGGTCCTCGGCCATCTCGTTGTAGGCAAAGCCGTCGGTGATATGCGTCATCGGCAACGTGTCGCTACCCCATGCGAAGAGGATCATCGCATAGATGAACAGCGCCAGGAGGAAGTTCACGAGCACGCCGCCCACCATGATGAGGAAGCGCTGCCACACAGGCTTGGCGCGGAATTCATAGGGCTGCACCGGCTGCTTCATCTGCTCGAGGTCGAGGCTTTCATCGACCATGCCGGAAATCTTGACGTAACCGCCGAGAGGAATCCAGCCGATGCCGTATTCGGTTTCGTTCTTGGCCACCTTCGGGAACAGGCGTGCAAACCATTTGTCCTTCGTGGAGAAGAGATGGAACTTCCAGTCGAAGAACATATAGAACTTCTCCACGCGAACGCCAAAGAGCTTCGAGAAGAAGAAATGACCGCCCTCGTGCAACACGATCAAGAGGGCAAAACACAGAATCAATTGAAATGTTTTAATCCAGAAAACAGACATAGTTTAAGACCCACCCCTCACCCTCCCTGTGAGGGAGGGAGTGGAATGAATTGAGAGGGTGACGGGTTATAGGGTCATTTTTTTAGGATGAATAAATATTTACTATTCTTGAAAGGTGACTACCCCCTCCCTCACAGGGAGGGTGAGGGGTGGGTCTGCTCCGCCGCAATCCTTCTTGCCTCCTTGTCCGTTGCGAGGTAGTCCTCGTAGGTGGGTTGTTGGATAAACGTGGCGCGCTGCATGGTCTTCTCGATGATGTCGGCCATCTCGAGGAAGGAACAGTTGCCGACGAGGAAGGCGCGGTTGACGACTTCGTTGGCGGCATTGACGATGCAAGGCATGTTGCCGCCCTGATGCAATGACTCATAGGCGAGTGCCAAGCAGCGGAAACGGTCGGTGTCGGGACGCTCGAAGGTCAGGTCGTGCATCGTGAACCAATCCAAGCGGTCGAAATCGCTTTGCAGTCGTTCGGGGAAAGAGAAGGCGAGCTGGATGGGCACGCGCATATCCGGCACGCCCAACTGTGCCTTGACAGCGCCGTCGGCAAACTGAACCGCCGAGTGTACGACGCTCTGCGGATGCACGACGACCTGTATCTTGTCGGGGTCAACGCCGAAGAGCCACTTGGCCTCGATGACCTCGAAGCCTTTGTTCATCATCGTGGCGGAGTCAATGGTGATCTTGGCGCCCATGTCCCAATTGGGATGCCTCAGCGCCATCTGCGGCGTGACGGTCTGCAACTGCTCCTTGGTGAAGGTGCGGAAGGGGCCACCGGAGGCGGTGAGAATGATTTTCTCGATAGGCGATACCTCGCCGATGAGGCTTTGGAAGATGGCCGAATGCTCGCTGTCAACGGGCAGGATCGGTACCTGATGTTCACGGCACAGGCGATTGATGAGCTCACCGGCGACGACCATCGTCTCCTTATTGGCCAGCGCGATAGGTTTGCCGGCACGGATGGCGGCTATCGTCGGCGGCAGGCCTGCAAAGCCTACCATCGCCGTGAGCACCATGTCCACCTCGTCGGACTCCACGACCTGGCACAAGGCATCGGCTCCGGCATAGACCGCAATCGGCAAGTCGGAGAGGGCATCGCGCAGTGCCTCGTAGTGCGCCTCGTTGGCGATGACCACCGCTGCCGGCAGGAACTGACGGGCCTGCTCGGCAAGCAGCTGCCAGCGGTTGTTGGCCGTGAGGATGCGCGCCTCGAAACGGTCGGCATGGGCCGCGATGACTTGCAGCGCCTGCGTTCCGATGGAGCCGGTGGAACCGAGGATGGCTATCTGTTTAAGGGCAGACCCACCCCCCTGCCCCTCCCTGTGAAGGAGGGGAGTAGTATCTTTAGACTGTTGAGAATTATTGATCATAGTTTACTAGTCGTTCAGGGTCAATAGCTCATCGGGGACGTGGACATAGAGCCGGCGCTCGCGATGGTCGGCGCGCTGGATGAAGTCCTCATGAGCCGGGATGAGAATGCTGTCGCCGTCCGGCGTCGCCACATCAAGAAGGATGTTGGCCGTCTGGTCATAGACGGAATCGACACGTCCCAGACATCGGCCGTCCTGCCACACCTCGAAGCCCGTGAACATCTGCCACGTGAGGTCTTCGTCGTCCACCTCGGAGGGCGTCAACGCCTTCGGGAAGAAGACCTCAGCACCGACGAGGCGCTCTGCGGCATCTGCCTTATCGACATCCTCGAACTTCAGCAACGCCACGGAGTCCGACCGGAAGCGCCACTCCTCGAGAAAGAAGGGAACGAGCAAGCCGTCGAGGCTCAGGAACAGGTAATCGGCTTCGACGCGATCCCACACGTCGTCGGTGAACTGAAAGGCCACTTCACCACGAACGCCATGTGTTCGCGTGATCATACCTATTTTATATACGTCGGCGGCGGTAATCATTGTCTTCAATCGGGTAATCTCGTGATGCAGGCACCGAGGGCATTGAAACGTCGTTCGATGTCCTCGTAGCCGCGGTCGATCTGTTGGATATTGCTGATGGTGCTCACGCCTTCGGCACTCATGGCGGCGATGAGCAGGGCGATGCCGGCACGGATATCCGGCGACGACATACGTCCGGCACGCAACCGCATCTGGTTGTCGTGTCCCACGACGACGGCGCGATGGGGATCGCAAAGGATGATCTGAGCGCCCATGTCGATGAGTTTGTCCACGAAGAACAGACGGCTCTCGAACATCTTCTGGTGAATGAGCACGCTGCCCTTAGCCTGCGTCGATACCACCAGCAGCACACTCAACAGGTCGGGTGTCAAGCCTGGCCAGGGGGCATCGCTGAACGTCATGAACGAGCCGTCGATGAACGACTCGATCTCGTAGTGGTCGTGGCAGGGAACGTAGATGTTATCGCCTTGGCGCTGCACGGAGATGCCCAAACGGCGGAAGGTATAGGGGATGATGCCGAGATCATCGTAGCCCACGTCGCGGATGAGGATGCCGTCGCCGCACATCGCCGCCATGCCGATGAACGAACCCACCTCGATCATATCGGGCAGGATTCGATGCTCGGTGCCATGGAGGCACTCGACGCCATGGATGGTCAGCAGGTTCGAAGCGATGCCCTCGATGTGGGCACCCATCGCATTGAGCATACGGCACAGCTGCTGGATATAGGGTTCGCAGGCTGCATTGTAGATCGTGGTCGTTCCCTCAGCGAGCACGGCGGCCATGATGATGTTGGCCGTTCCCGTGACCGACGCCTCGTCCAAGAGCATATAGGAACCGTGCAGACGCTCGGCAGTGATGTCGAACACCCCACGCTCGTCGTCGTAACGGAAATGGGCACCCAGCTTCTGCATACCAAGGAAATGCGTGTCCACACGGCGGCGCCCGATCTTGTCGCCGCCAGGCTTCGACACCAGAGCGCGACCGAAACGGGTGAGCAACGGACCGAGGAACATGATGCTGCCCCGCAGACGTGACGAGCAACGCAGGAACTCCTCACTCTCGAGGAATGCGAGATCCACGGCATCGGCCTGGAAGGTGTAGTCGCCCTTGCCGTGCTGCGTCACCTTGACGCCGATCTCCTTGAGCAACTGAATCTGGTTGTTCACGTCGGAGATGTCCGGCACATTGGTGATATGCACCGGCTCATCGGTGAGCAACGTGGCACAAAGCACCTGCAGTGCTTCGTTCTTAGCGCCTTGCGGAGTGATCTCGCCGGAGAGGCGATGTCCGCCTTCAATCTGGAATGAACTCATACTTGTTCGTTTAACGTTTAGCGTTTAATTATTGCGTTGAGCGTTTAACGACGAATTAGGCTTTAGCGTTTCCTTTTCTTCTTGCTGGCATTGCTGCCGGGCAGATGGCCATTGCTGACCGATGCAAAACGGAAGTTCTCGGGGATATTGGCCGTGCCGTCGGTATAAGACGACAGGTCGGTGCGCACTTTGCGCTCATCCATCGCGTCGCGGTTCCAGTTATAGAGACTGCGCTTCATGAAGTTGGCCATCATCGACGTGAGTTCTTCGCGTTCGGCACCCTCGGGCATATCCTTCAGTTTGTGCATAAACTCCTCAGTGAGATGGCCGTAGTGGCGATAGCGGATGCGCGTCATCGGGTACTTCAGGGGCTTGGGCTTAGAGGTGATGTCCTCAGGTTTGACGACCTCATAAGGGTAGTCGATGTCGAGCTGATAGTTGGACAGGATGGCCAACTGATCCCACAACTTGCGTTCGTAGTCGGGTTGCTGGCGGACGTCAGGGTTCATCGTGGTCATCACGGCGATGATATTCTTGGCACAGCGCTGACGTTCGCTGCGGTCTTCAATCTGCAGGCAGATGTCCACCATCTCCTGGATGGTGCGACCGTACTCCGGCAGGATCATTTTCTCACGTTGGGTGTTATAGGTCATTTTCGTTTAACGTTTAGCGTTTAACGTTTAGATGATTAGTCCTTTTATTTTCTTGTCGTTCAGCCTTTAAACGTTAATCGTTAAACGCTTAACGGATTCTTCGGTTTCGTGGCCACGAAATCCTTGAGATAGAATGGTTCGAAGTAGGCCACATCGACCGTCTCGCCCCGGCTGAGTGCACGGGCTGCGAGGGGATACATGTGCTTGGCCAGCGGATGTATGTTCTCGATGAAATGGGCGTTGGGATGCTGGATGACGGCCTTGCACTTCGCGGCACCATCGCCGAAGAAGTACACCGGGCCGCGGTCGAGCCATTCGCGATAGGTGTCGGCGTCCACGATGTCGGCCTGGATGGCGCGCAAAGGCTTCAACGCCCGGTCATAGACAGCGGCATAGACCTCCATGCGGCGGGCATCGATCATCGGCACGAAAAGCGCCTCGTCCTCGATGTCCTCGCGGTAGAGCAAAAGGGGTACGCACAACAGTTCCAGGGTCGATACGGCCACGAGCGGAACACCGCGACCATAAGCGACACCTTTGGCCATCGACACGCCGATGCGCAATCCCGTGTAGCTGCCCGGACCTTCGCTGACGGCGACGGCATCCAAGGGAATAGCGTGGCTCTCGGCAAAGCTCAGGGCTTCGTCAACAAAGACGCCGCAGCGTGTAGCATGATTAGGTCCCTCTAAATCGGTTTGCTCGAAAATGACGTGAGCATCTTCGCTCACCGCCACCGAACACACCTTCGTACTGGTCTCAATATGTAGTATGCAAGCCAATGTAATTTACAATTTGACAATTTACTATTAACGATTAATGGGGTTAATCCCATTTTAGGGTGCAAAGATACATATAATTTACGATTTGACGATTTACAATTTACAATTTATAGTTTTTTTATCTCTTTTTTCCTTATTCATTCTTATATTTCCCATTTTTCACGCTTTCCTATTTCACTTTTTACTATCTTTGCACCCAAAACAATCGTCGTTTAACGTTGAACGTTTACCGTTTAAACGTTGAACGCGGACCTATTTATAAAGAAATAAACGTTAAACGCTAAACGCTGAACGAATAAAATGCTTCTATCAATGACCGGCTACGGCAAGGCTTCAGCCGAATACCGTGGCAAGAAAATTACCGCCGAGATCAAGTCCGTCAACAGCAAGGCTCTCGACTTGCAGACACGCATCGCGCCCATCTATCGCGAGAAGGAGATGGAGCTGCGCGCCATGATCTCCACGGCCCTCGAACGTGGCAAGGTGGACTTCAGCCTCTTCATCGAACGAGACGACAACAATGCCTCAACACCCATCAACCGCACCATCGTCAAGTCCTACGTCGAACAGATCAACAGCATCGTCGAGGAATTCGACCTTGAGGATCCCGAAGAACAATGGATCCCGACGTTGCTGCGGCTACCCGATGTGCTGACGCGGACGGAGGTCGTGGAACTCTCGGAGGAAGAATGGGCCGTGGCTCACGACGTAGCTCAACGCGCCATCGACGCCCTCATGGACTTCCGTCGCCAGGAAGGGGCTGCTCTCGAGAAGAAATTTGCCGAGAAAATCGCCAACATCACGGAACTCCTTGCACAGATTGAGCCTTATGAACAGGCGCGTGTCGAGAAGATCCGCAGCCGTATCATCGACGGGCTCAACTCGATACCGGAAGTGCAGGTGGACCGCAACCGCCTGGAGCAGGAGATGATCTACTACATCGAGAAACTCGACATCAACGAGGAGAAACAACGCTTAGCCAACCACTTGCGTTACTTCACCGAGACGATGGCCAGCGGCCACGGACAGGGTAAGAAGCTCGGCTTCATCGCTCAGGAAATGGGACGCGAGATCAACACCACCGGCAGCAAATCCAACATCGCCGAGATGCAAAACATCGTGGTCAAGATGAAGGATGAGCTCGAACAGATTAAGGAACAAGTACTTAATGTCATGTAGAAGACCCACGATTATAATGAAAAAGAACGCAAATAGTCAAGAACATTCTGCTCCCTCCCTCACAGGGTGCCAGAAAGACGGAACTATTAAGTGTTCCGGCTGGACTGGTTCGGGGGGTGGGTCCGCGGGGGGTGCAACCTCGAGAGGAGGGTCCGCCATCATCTTCTGCGCTCCTTCCGGCAGCGGCAAGAGCACAATCATCAACAGCCTGATGCCTCACGAGGAACTGAACCTGGCATTCTCGGTGTCAGCCACCACCCGACCGCCTCGCGGTCAGGAGCAGCACGGCGTGGAGTACCTCTTCATGTCGCCCGAGGAGTTTCGCGAGCACATCGCCGCCGACGATTTCATCGAATATGAGGAAGTGTACGAGGACCGTTACTACGGTACCCTCAAGGCACAGGTGGAAAAGCAGTTGGCCGAAGGGCAGAACGTCATCTTCGACGTCGATGTCCACGGCGGCATGCGGCTGAAGGACTACTTCGGCGACCGCGCCCTGAGCCTCTTCATCAAGCCACCCAGCATCGAGGAACTGCGCCGTCGCCTCGAAGGACGCGGCACCGATGCCCCCGAGGTCATCCAACAACGCCTCGACCGCGCTGCCTACGAGCTCTCCTTCGCTCCGCGTTTCGACCAGATCGTCGTCAACGACAACCTCGAAACCGCCAAGGCCGATGCCTACACGGTCATATGCGATTTCTTAGGACCCACCCCTCACCCTCCCTTGTAGGGAGGGAGTGGTTACCTTTGAAGAACCGATAATTTAATATGTATAAGGGAGAAGAACAACTGGCACCACATTCAACTCCCTCCCTCACAGGGAGGGCGGGGGGTGGGTCTTCATCCATCGGCATCTACGGCGGAAGCTTCAACCCCATCCACACAGGTCACATCGCCCTGGGACAATGGCTCGTCCGACAGGGCATCGTCGACGAGTTATGGTTCCTTGTCTCGCCACAGAACCCGTTGAAGCCCGCTTCCGGTTTGCTCGACGATGCCGCCCGCTTGCGTCTTGCCCGTCTTGCCATAGGTCGCAAGCGTCATTTGAAGGTGAGTGATTTTGAGTTTCATCTGCCCCGTCCGTCGTATATGGTGACGACGCTTGAAGGCTTACGCACGGCCTATCCCGACCACGCTTTCGAACTCGTCATCGGTGCCGACAACTGGCATCGCTTCCCGCAATGGTATCGCGCCGAAGACATCCTCAGCCACCATCGCGTAATCATCTATCCCCGTCCCGGCTACCCCATTGACGAAGCCTCGCTGCCCGATGGCGTCAAACTTGTCTGCACGCCCCTCATCGACCTGTCTTCCACACAAATACGTGAGGCCATAGCCCACGATCCTGCTTATAACGGCTTTGGCCTTGAACCCCGCGTTTGGGCGGAGATCAAGGCCAAAGGCTATTATTTCGTTTAACGTATTGTCGATTAGCGTTTAACGCACCATCACTTTCTTGCCGTTGATGATGTAAATGCCCCGTTCGAGCGTGGTGCCCGTTGGAATCTGTCGTCCGCTGAGGTCGAAGATGCCTCTCGACGGTTGAGCGACAGCAGGTACGATCGTTTCTATGCCTGTGCCTTCCGGCGAGAAGTCATTGACGCGGTTGAGCAACGTATTGAGGGCGTTGACATCGGACGGCGAGAGCGCACGGTTGTACACCAGAAGATCATCGAAGCTGGCCTCCGGCGAACCGTAGCCCGAACCCAGGCCGAGCTGCAGATAACCGGCCTTGGTGATGAAGTCCATCACGTGCTGATAATCAAACATCTTAGCCGCCAAGGCTGCCGTAGAGGCCGTTCCGGCCGACGAGGTGAAGGTCTTCCACTGCTTGCGCGAGCCATCGACATAGAGCGCGAGGCCGTCCTCCTTGGACACGGTCAACGTGACGAGTGACCAACGGTTGGCGATATAGTTGGTGGTCACGTCGTTAGGATGGTTGATTTCGAAATGGTTATCGCCGCTCTCGAAACCGATGAACGCATTGCCGGTCATGAAGAGTCGCTCGGAGACGGTCGTGAGGTTACCCATCTTGTCGGTGAAGGCCCACAGCGTGCCCGTCAGGTCATCAACATCGTCGCGGCGCACCCATGTCGAGATGGTAAAGCCCTCGAGGTCGCTCAAGCCCTGCAGAGGATTGATGAAGCGAACGTAACTGTTGGCACGTTCTGCTGCTCCCGTCAGGTGCGCCACCTTGCCGAAGCGGTCTGCATCCTCCTCCAACGCTGCAGCGGTGGTCGATGAGCCGACCCTGCCATAGTATGCAACCTGCTCCTCATTGTAGAGGTTGAGCGTCGGCTTTGCGTCGAAGTTGTAGTAAGCCATAATGCCCGAAGTGGCATCACCATTGACGGCCTTGGCACGGGAAGCCGTGACGTTGAACGTGCGATCGTAGCTATAATTGCCGCAAACGATGCGACACGTCAGCTCAACGGGGACGTTGGTGTCCGTAGGATTGTACTTACCAGTATTGGAGATCACGTCTGGCTCCGAAGAGATCCATTCCACGCGGGCGCCGTAATAGCCTGTGCCCGAGAGCGAAAGGTTCTTGCTCACCGTGGCATTATTGCTCACCGGAACGCTATAATTCTTATAGGTATAGGCGATGGCGGACTGGGGTTCCATCTTCCATCCCCAGATGCTCACGCCGTTGTTGGCCGTTGCGGTGAAGCAGATGGCCTTGTACGATGTGCCGTCCATCTGCTGCTGCACGACCACGCCGTTGTAGGTCACGCTTCCGGCCGTCACCTTGATGTAAGCCGTGCCGTCGGTCATCGCCCACGTACCGGACAGGTCGCCCGTGATGCGTCCGTTGTCGTTCAGGGTCAGGTGAATAGGCGTGACTACTTCGCGGTTGGCATGGTCGAGACGATAGCGGTGGATGAGCACCTCATAGTCGCCGGCAATCTCTTCTTTCGTATAACGACAGCCTGCAGCCAACGTAGCATCGGTGTCCTCCTCGCCGTCGAACTGGAAGGGAGCGGCACAGAGCCAGCCTTGCGCATTCTGGAAGAGTTGGTGGACACGCACTTGGTGGCCTTCGCCGCCATCGTTGAAACGCGTGTGATAAACGATGAACGCACGACCTTCGTCATCGACGATGGCGCTGTTGTGACCTTGCGCCAGCTCGCCCACCGTCATGAAGCCCCACTTGTCGTAGGCGCCGAAGGGACGCATGCCGCCTGTCGTCTGCTGGTTAGGACCAAAGTTGAGCCAGTAGCGACCGTTGTAGAAGGCATCGAGGTTCTGGGCATCGAGATAAGGACCGTCGGGCTTCTCCGAACGGAAGATGGCAATCTCGTAGCCACCCGTCGATTCCAAACCGCCGTAGCTCATGAAGAGGTAGTAGTAGTTGCCGATCTTCTGGATATACGAGGCCTCGCCGCTGGAGTAGTAGCCGCCGGCGATGCGTTTGCCGAAATAGGGATCGGTGACGGGGCGGCCACCGTTGTCCTTCGTCTCGGGATAGGTGACGGTGTAATCACGCAGACCCGTCTCCTTGTCCAGCTTCAGCATGAAGATGCCGCCGCTCCACGAGCCATAGCTCATCCACAGCTGGTCGTCATCGTCGTAGAACACGCAAGGATCGATGTCATTGGGCCAATAGGTACCCCAGTCGTTGCCTCGGTTGTAGCGGGCCGGCAGGGAGTTCTGCTTGCCGATGACCAGCTCCAAGTCCGTCTTCTTCCAGTTGATATAGCTGTTGGTACCGTTGATGAAACCGGAGAACGTCACGGGACCTTGATAGACGTAGGGACCTGTGATGGCATTGGCCGTCAGCAACACGATCACGGAGTGCCAGTTAGGGCCGTTGACGCTCATGTACATACACCATTTCCCCATTGTGGGGTTCCAGATGATGTCGGGTGCCCAAAGGTTGCCGGCGATATTGTAGCTTGCATCATCGGCATGTGCCCAAGCCTCAGCGTTGTAGGTGCCGAAATCAACTTCCTGCACCGTGCCGTTGACCAGCGCCTTCACCTTCGTCGTCTGGTTTTTCGAGAAAGCGTTGGCAAAGTTGGTCACAACGACGTTACCCGAACTGTTCACTGTGCCGAACAGGTTGCCGTTGTCCAAACCCTGCCAGCTCACCATGTGGTTGTTCGAACGTGCCCAGCCCCGATGGGAGCCTATAATATAATAGGTGTTACCCGACGAATGGACGACGGAAGGATCGTGGACACTCACCCAAGGACGGTTCTGTACCTGGTTGAGAGGCGTGAGGTCATTCAGCGACAACGGGGTGTAATCCTGAGCGGAAACAGGAGCAACGCACAGCGATAAAACTGCGACAATCGTGAGCAAAAAGAGTCGTTTCATTGTGTAATCGTGTAAAATAGTTGTCAAAGGTACACCTTTTTGATGACTTTCCTTAACAATTCCCGCCCTTTTAACGTCATTTAATATAAATAAGGTGTAAGTTTTTGGTAGTTTGCCGATAAAACTATTCCTTTGCACCGAAAAAGAATCATTTTTAGATAATCTAGAACCTCTAGAAAATCTAGAATCTCTAGAACCTCTAGAACCTCTAGAACCTCTAGAAAATCTATGATCTACAAATTACTAACGTAAATTGAATGACTATGAAAAAGATTATCCTCCTGCTCACCGCAGGCCTTCTGCTGACCTCCTGCGCCAGCAAGAAGAAATTCAATGAGCTGCAAGGCAACTACAACACCCTGCAGAGCGAGTACCAGGCCGCTCAGGTCAAGCTCGCCGAGAATCGCGTCACCATCAAGACCCTTGAGGAGCGCCTGGCCGACGCCAAGGCCGAGAACGAGCGACTGGGCCGTGCCTACGCGGCGCTACAGGGCTCATTCGACAAGAATCTGCAGGCCGGCAACGTGAACATTGCCAAGCTCGTCGACGAGATCAACGCCTCCAACAAGTTCATCAAGCAACTCGTCGAAGCCAAGGACAAGAGCGACAGCCTCAACGTCGTACTCACCAACAAGCTCACACGCTCCCTCTCCAAGGAAGAGCTGAAGGATGTCGATGTCCAGGTGCTCAAGGGCGTCGTGTATATCTCGTTGGCTGACAACATGCTCTACAAGAGCGGCAGCTATCAGATCAGCGACCGTGCCGCCGAGACGCTCGAGAAGATTGCCAAGATCATCAACGACTACCGCGACTACGAAGTGCTCATCGAGGGTAACACCGACAACGTGCCCATCAGCCGCGAGAACATCCGCAACAACTGGGACCTCGCTGCACTACGTGCTTCCAGCGTCGTACAGGAATTGCAGAACCGCTATGGTGTTGATCCTAAGCGCATGACGGCAGGCAGCCGTGGCGAATACAATCCCGTTGCCTCCAACGACTCCGAGGCCGGTCGCCAGCGCAACCGCCGCACACAGATCATCATCACGCCGAAGCTCGACGAGTTCCTCGAGCTGATCGATCAGGCTCCGGCTGACGAATAAGTCAACAGTTCATCTGCGAAGCTGCCGCCTCGGCACAACGCTCGCCATCGATGGCAGCGCTGACGATGCCACCGGCATAACCGGCACCTTCGCCGCAAGGATAGAGACCTTCCAACCTCACGTGTTGGAGGGTCTCATTATTTCTGACAATACGCACAGGAGCCGACGTACGCGTCTCCACGCCGATCAACGTAGCCTCGTTCGTCAGGAAGCCATGACTCTTGCGGCCAAAAGCACGGAAGCCTTCCTGCAGACGTTCGGTGATGAACTTAGGCATCCAGAAATGCAGCGGCGACGAGACCAGCCCCGGTGCATAGCTGCTCTCGGGCAGGTCATAGCTCAGACGTCCGTTCACGAAGTCTGCCATGCGCTGCCCCGGTGCCGTCTGTCGGCGTCCTCCCTGCTGCCACGCCAGCCGTTCCAGCTCTTCCTGGAACACCATCATCTTTAATGAGGATTGAGGATTGAGGATTGATGAATAAGACGACGATTGTCCATTATCCATTATCCATTGTCCATTATCCATTATCCATTGTCCATTATCCATTATCCATTGTCCATTGTCCAATTGTCCAATTTCCACGTCTTCCGGTCGCACCTCGACGACCATGCCCGAGTTGCTCCATCGTCCGTTGCGATGGCTGGGGCTCATGCCGTTCACCACCACCTGTTCCGGCCCTGTTGCTGCCGGCACGACGAAACCGCCGGGACACATGCAGAAGCTATAGACCCCTCGTCCCTGGCATTGCTGCACGAAGGCATACTCCGCCGCCGGCAGCCATTTGCCACGACCCTCACGGCTATGATACTGTATGCGGTCAATCAGCGCCGAAGGATGCTCCAGACGTACGCCCACGGCAATGCCTTTGGCCTCGATCTCAATGCCCTGAGCGGCCAGCATCCGATATACATCGCGTGCGGAATGACCGGTCGCCATGATCACGGGACCGTGGAACTCGATTGAGGATTGAGCATTGAGCATTGATGATTGAAGATTTTGGCACACACAACCGACAACCTTATCCTCTTTGATGAGCAGGTCGGTCATCTTCGTCTCGAAATGCACCTCACCGCCACAGTTCAGAATCGTGTTGCGCATATTCTCGATGACGCGCGGCAAGCGGTCGGTGCCGATATGGGGATGTGCATCGCAGAGGATATCCGTCGAAGCACCGTGCTGACAGAACACATTCAGGATCTTCTCCACCGAGCCGCGCTTCTTCGAACGGGTGTAGAGCTTGCCGTCGGAGTAGGCCCCTGCCCCACCCTCGCCGAACGAGTAGTTGCTTTCAGGGTCCACGACATGTTCCCGAGCGATGCGTGCCAAGTCTTTCTTGCGGTCGTGAACGTTCTTGCCGCGTTCCACGACAATGGGGCGCAAGCCCAGCTCGATGAGACGCAAGGCAGCAAAGAGACCGCCAGGGCCGGCACCGATGACCACCACCTGCGGCCGGCCTTCGACTTGAGGATAATCGATTCTCTCGAAAGCCGCCATGTCGGGCTCTTCGTCCAACCATGTCCGCACCGTCAGGTTCACCATCACCTGGCGCTGACGGGCATCGATGCTCCGCTTCACCACCCGAATGCCTTTCAATCGACGACCATCCAAGCCTTTCTCCTGCGTGAGAAAGGTCTTGATGCCCGACTCTGAAGCTGCCACCTGAGGCAGCACTCGCAACTGTATATCCTGTACCATAATATATAGGTGTGAACTTTCAACTCTCAACTTTCAACTCTCAACTTTCAACTCTCAACTTCCAGCCCCATTGTCTTCGCCTTCTCGATGACGAACTGCAGGGCGGCATCGTGTTCGTTGGGGATCACGCCGTCGAGGATGGCATCTTTGACAGCCGTCTTCAGCACGCCCACTTCGCGGCAGGGCGTCAGATGGAAGCGCTGCATGATTTCCTCGCCATCGACGGGCGGCTGGAAGTTACGGATGCGGTCGCGCTCCTCCAGATCCACCAGCTTGTGGCGCACGAGTTGGAAGTTATCGAGGAAACGCTGCTTACGCTGCTCGTTCTTGCTCGTGATGTCGGCTTCGCACAACAGCATCAAGTCATCGATGTCGTCGCCCGCCTCAAACAGCAGACGGCGCACCGCCGAATCCGTCACCTCGTCATCAGCGATGGCAATGGGACGCATGTGCAGCCCCACCAGCTTCTGGACATATTTCATACGCTCGTCCATCGGCAGCTTCATCCTGCGGAAGATTTGCGGCACCATCTTCTCGCCGATATAGTTATGGTTGTGGAACGTCCACCCCAACTGAGGATCCCAGCGCTTGGACTTCGGCTTACCGATGTCGTGCAGCAGGGCAGCCCAGCGGAGCCAGAGACTACGTTCTTTTACGTTGAGCGTTGAGCGTTGAGCGTTTAATTCTTCTTGTTCTAAACGTTCATCGTTATACGTTAAACGAATACTCCGTACGACGTTCGTCAGCACTTCCAGCGTATGCCAGAAATTATCCTTATGGGCACGGCCGTTCATCGTCTCCACGCCTTGCAAGGCATACAGCTCGGGGAAGATGATTTCCAGGAGACCCGTCTGGAACAGCAGTTCGAAGCCGATGGCAGGTGCATCCGAGGCCATGATCTTCTGCAACTCGTCGATGATACGTTCCTGCGAGATGATCTTGATGCGTTCGGCATTACGGCTCAATGCGTCCAACGTCTCCGGCTCAATCATGAAGTTGAGTTGTGTCGCAAAGCGTATGGCACGCATCATGCGCAGCGGGTCATCGGAGAACGTCACATCGGGATCCAGCGGCGTCGCAATGATGCGGTCTTCCAAATCCCACACGCCGTCAAAGGGATCCACCAACTCGCCAAACCTTTCACGGTTCAGGCACACCGCCATGGCGTTGATGGTGAAGTCACGACGGTTCTGGTCGTCCTCCAACGTGCCATCCTCGACCACCGGCTTCCTCGAGTCATGGCTGTAGCTCTCGCGCCGAGCCCCAACGAACTCCACCTCAATAGAATTCAACTGTGAACTTTCCGCTTTCCGCTCGACCTCTGGTCGCTTCGATACCTCGAAGAACTTTGAACTTTCAACTTTCAACTTTGAACTTTCAACTTTCAACTGTGCCGTGCCGAAGTTCTTGAACACGCTGACGTGGGCGGCGCGTCCCAACCGTTTTGCCACGGCCTTGGCCAGTTCTATGCCACTGCCCACGACGACGACATCGATGTCCTTCGACGGACGTTCGAGGAAGAGGTCGCGCACATAGCCGCCCACCACATAACATTCCATGCCCTTCTCATCGGCCGTTTCACCTATCGTGTGGAAGATCGGAAGATCCAATAAAGCGGCCAACTGACCGCGATCGAGTTGTCTCATTGTGTTAAGGATATTGAAAACAGCCGCAAAAGTAATAAAAAAAGTTGAGACTGAAGGCTCCGCGATGGAAAGATTTGCGGAAAGCCCTAAATTTGCGTCCGAAATGAAACTCATATACGCCTTCATCGTCGTTGGAACAGCCCTAATCACCCTCGGCTGTAAGACCACAGAGGAGGTTTCCGCCGAGGAAACCGCCTTCGCCATGTTGGACCAGGCACGCGACTTGCTGGCCAACAAACATTATGCCGCAGCACGCGACACCATCCTCAGCCTCCGACAGCTACACCCCACCGCCATACAGGCACGCCGCGCCGCCATACTCACACTCGACAGCATCGAGCTGATGGAGACGCGCGACAGCCTCGCCAGATTCGAGGACAGCCTCAATGCCGTCAGGGAGCGCTTCAAAGCCATGCTGCCAAGGGTCAAGGGCAGGACCAACGAAGCCTACTACGCAGAACAACGACGCATCTTCGACATGCAGAACCACTTCGACGAACTTTGTGCCAAAGCCAAGTTCTACATACGCAAGATCGACATCGACGCGAACGAGAAATAACTCCTTTACCCAATAAGTATAAGAGGCTGTGTCATCAGAACGACACAGCCTCCTTTTTTTGGTCTTTGTACGAAAACTAATTGTACTTCTTAAGAGATGATGATTAGAACAGCGGCGAGGGATAGACGCCGGCATCCACGAGAGCCTTGATGCGCTCCACCGTGCCGGGACGGTCGGCGGCATACGTCACGCCGAACCATTTCGAAGTCGTGTCGAGCACCTTGCAGGTGGCCGTACCCTCGTTGATGAGCTTGTCCACCATCAGCGGGATGAAGAACTCAGCCTTCAGGTTCGTCATGTTCTTCGGGTCGGAGAGGAACTCCTTGAAGTATTCCTCGCTGTAGGCGAAGTAGTCGGGTGTGAAGCCCCACATGTTCATGCTGACGGGCACGTTCTCACCACCCACGGGCTTCCATTCGCCGTCTTCCTTGTAGCAGATCTCGCCGTCGATGGTCTCGATCTCGGTGCGCTCGACGATATCCTTCAGGTTACCGTTCTCGTCGGTGGAGCATACGCCGCGGGCCACGCTGCCGTTCTCGGACAGGGTGTTGCCGACGCGGAAGCCCACCATAGCATACTTGCCCTTGGAACCTTCGGGCAGCTCGGCGAGGAACTTACCGATGGCCATGAAGGCGTCGCGGTTGTAGAAGTCGTCGCAGTATGACGCAGAAGGGTTCCTTGATGACGTCCTTACCCATCAACACGGCGTGGTTCGTACCCCACGGCTTCACGCGACCTTCGGGAACGCTAAAGCCTTCGGGCAGGTCGTCCAAAGCCTGGAAGCAGAGCTCGCAGGGAACGTGACCCTCGTACTTCTTCAGGATCTGATTGCGGAACTGATCCTCGAAGTCGCGACGGATGACCCACACGATCTTGCCGAAGCCGGCCTGAATGGCATCATAAATGGAATAGTCCATGATCGTTTCGCCGTTGGGACCCAGCGCATCGAGCTGCTTCAGTCCGCCGTAGCGACTGCCCATGCCGGCAGCGAGGAGGAAAAGAGTTGGTTTCATAGTCTGTTTTGATGTTTAAAGTTGAACATATCATCGATTTTCGTGCTGCAAAGTTACAACTATTTTCCGAACTGCAAGCACAAAACACCAAAAAAGTTCACAACAACACGCTTCCTTTCACAAAAACATATAAAACACCTCAGCCTACAGGCGGCGGATGAAGATGTCGCGGTAATAGACTTTGCTGCCGTGCGCCTGCAGCTCGATCTGTTCGACGGGGAAGATCGGTTGCGAGCGGTCCCAATAGTTCTCCAACGGCACGTTGTCCACGACGAGGATACCATTCAGGCGCACCGTCACACGGTCGCCCTTCATGCAGATGTAGAACGAGTTCCATTCGCCCAACGGGTTATCCGCCACGACGAGCGGCGTGCTGCGGTTCTGCTGGTTGTTGTAGAGTCCGCCCGAGCCCACCTGGGCACCGACATTCGTACGGGCGATGTCCCAGATCTGCACCTGCGGCGTGCCACGCAGGTAGATACCCGCATCCGGCTCCTTGCCCGTCGGGTCAAGGCGCCAATCCACCAGCATCTCGAAGTCGCCGTACTGCTCCACGGTACATATATTATCGTAGCCCGTGCCGACATACGCCAGCAGTCCGTCCTCCACCTGCCAGTCGGCACGCATCCGTTCGTCCGCCGCCTTCTGCGCCTCAGCCAGCTGCAGGGCCGTCATCTTGCTGCGCACGATGGGGTTCTGCACCAAGCCCTTCCAGCCCGTCAGGTCGCGGCCGTTGAAATGACTCACAAAACCCTCCACCGGCGGCTGCGCCAGCTGTGCCATGATGGCCTTGCGCTGCTTGCCGCCGACCAACGGCATCGCCTTTGCCAGCAGGTAACGCGTCCAGTGGCCGTCGTAGTCGGGATGCGCCAGCGCTATCGTCGCCACGCCCCGTGCCGCCTCCTTCTGCAGCGCTTTGTCGTCGAGCCACGTTCCCAGCGTGTTCATCGCCACGAACGTACCCGTCGCTGCCATCTCGCGGATGAGATGGCGCTGTGCCTTCACGTCAGCGATCTGCTCCATCTCGTGGCGCAGCGCTATCAACCTGTTCTCGGGCGTCACCGCCTGCTTGTCCTGTGCCCACGTCGGCACCACTACGACGGCCATGACCACAGCCGCCAACCACGCTCTCAGATTCATACCGTTTTTCATAAGCTAAAAAAGAATAGTTTTTCAATTCCGTCAGCAAAGGTAGCACCTTCTCTTCACTCCACCAAATTTTCCCCCACTTTTTTATACTTCACTCCGCCACCAGTTATCCGCCTTCCGGCACAACGCCTGTGCCACGCAATTCATCACCTTGCACTCCGCCACCAGTTATCCGCCTTCCGGCACAACGCCTGTGCCACGCAGTTCATCACCTTGCACTCCGCCACCGTGATAGCCTCCCCTACACGCCGGTAAGCGAAGCGCCACGGCGTAACGATTAGCAGCCGCCCATCAGCGCACCGCTCTATCCGCGCCGCTGAGGGATGATAAACATCTGGGAAGCCATTATCCTCAACCACTATAACCGCATACCCCGCTTGCACCGCAGCATCTATAATTTCCTGCTCCCCCTTTGCTATCCGCGCCGATACCAACACAGCACCCCGCTGCGCCTCCTCTATACACCGCCGCTTCTGCCATTCAAACAACGCCCTATCCCTGTTATGGCACACCACAGGCAACAGCCGCCTCCCCAGCAACCCCCTATCCCCATAAGAATCCACTGCCACGAAAGGCACCGCCGCACCCAAGCCCGCCTGCGCCCCTTCCGCCGGCATCGGTTTTCCCGATGCCATCCCCTTCTCCCCTTCCGCCGGCATCGCTTTCCCCGTTGCCATCCCCTTCTCCCCTTCCGCCGGCATCGGTTTTCCCGTTGCCATCCCCTTCTCCCCTTCCGCCGGCATCGGTTTTCCCGATGCCATCTCCTTCCCCGTCACCAGCAGCCTCCCTAACAGCCTCGCCCAAATCTCCTCCGTTATTTGATGCGGTTTACATTCGCGCTGCAGATAGCGTTTGAGCCCCGCCAGCGGCAGCGCCGTGTCTATGCCGCCGCGCTGTGCTTGAAGCACGCTCCGCTGCTGGCTCCTCATGAGCCGACTCCGCGGATTATTATGGATATACTCGCGCTGCTTATCCAGCTGCCCCTCCTTGAGGGGCATCACATCGACGTAGCCTAAGGCGAATAGGGGCTGCCGCCCCGTGCTGGCCTGAGAGGGCACCTTATATTTCTGCGGGAAAACCGCCGAAGGCGAAACCATCCCCCCCTTTGCCATCCCTTCCGCCGCAGAGGGTTTTCCCCTCTGCCCTTCCTCGCCCCTCTGCCCTTCCTCGCCCCTCTGCCCGTCCTCGCCCCTCTGCCCCGTCATCTCCCAGAACCGGCGGTTGCAGCCCTTCTTGAAACCGGCGATGACCTGCCCAAGATGTGTGCTGCGCCCGTTCTGGCTGACGATGGGGCGACGGGCATAAAGGATGAAGTGCAGGTGCTCGGGCATGATGACATAGTCCTGCACTTCCACCATAGGATAGTACTTCGGGATGCTCCCTAACAGTTCCTCCTCCACCATCCGCCCTACGGCGGACAAATCCACGCGTGGCGCATCCTCGCCACCATCAGGCACCGCCACATTGCCTATCACCCGCCCCAAGGGCCACCACCGCTCGCGGCTCACCTTGATCGTGATATGATAATAACCTGCGCGGCTGTAGTCGTTGATACGGCTACGCCACCCCATGTGATGTCCCTGTTCTGCGTCTGTCATAAGAGCTGCCGTAAGACCTTTGTGCCTTACTCAGCGGCAAAGGTACAACTTTTTTTCAACTCCCCCGCACAATTTCCGAAAAAACAAATGCCCAATCACAACAGCAGCTATACGCCTCCGAAGAAGCATATAGCTGCTGTAACTATGATATATGAAGTGTTACGACGTCAGACGTCAGACGCGGAACTTAGAACCTGGAATTTGAAACTTGGAACCATGAACCCTGAATCTGGAACCTGGAACCTGAAACCTGAACCAGCATCAGTTCTTGCTCCAGTCGTCGTCCCAGACGTTGTAGGAGTCGCGAGAGGTGGAGGTGGCGTCTTCCTTGACCAGTTGTGTGCCGCCGTCGCCACTATATTTGTGCAGAGATTCGGCAATCAAGGTTTCACAACAAATCTCTGTTAGCTGAAGAGCTGGTGTTTGATATATCTTTTTCATTGTCGTATGCATTGATTAAAATTGATGTCTTGAATTGATGATGTAATTGATGTCTTGAATTCGTGGATAAACCCTTATGTTCTCTTTTTGCATGAATTCGAGACATGAATGCGTCCACGAATTCAAGACATAAAATCAGTTACCTTTGATTATTTGACGAGCACTTTCTTACCATTGACGATGTTCACGCCACGCTGCAGCTTATTCAAGCGCTGACCTGCGAGGTTGTAGATCTCACTCGAGTTCAACTCATTTGTAATTGAATTGATGGCATCGGTATCATCGAACTGGAAGCCCATAAATGATTTAGAGCCTTGGCTAGCAGGCAGATAGGCTTTGAAGCCTGCCATAGTGGTGAAGGATGAATCGCCTGCGGGATAGAAGCCCACGCCGTTTGCACCTTTGCCAAGATAGTAAGCTCCCGAAGGCTTCGCGATAGTAGCTGCCTGACCTGTCAAAACACTACTTGCAGTAGCTTCCGTTGACGTAATTGTAAAGTCGTAGGATCCCTGAGCACCTCTGAGGATAACACCTGTTTCTGCAGGAATAATGCCATCGATTGGGGTCAGCGTCAGGGATTGTCCATTATCCGTTGCGGTGTAAGCTGTGACATTATTTGGAATGGAGAGAGCCACAGGTGACCAGAGAGTTGCATAGCCTGCACCAGAGATGGTGACGGGGAGAGAGGTGACTTTTTCAAGGAAATAGCGATAGTGTGCATCTGTGGCATTTCCACCAGCTGCATCCGTGAAATAAGCTCCAGAATAACGTTGTGTATATAATGAACGGCCACCATTATCAAACTCAATTCTGAAAGCCTTAGCTTCTGTGGATTCTATGGATTCGAAGGTTATCTTGGTTGCTGATGCACCTGCCGTTCCAATCTTCAATTGACTGTTATTGTTCACAGGCTGTAATCCATTGGCAAACCCTGTCAGATAGTTCCCATCATAATAGAATATAGTTGTGTTGTCATTGGCCGTTCCTTCGGCAAAAGCTACTCGATTGTCTTTATATGCACCGCTGTTTACGTCAGACTGAGTATTGCTTGAGATAAGATAAAGATCCGACGGAGTAGGGTTCTTGTATGCCTCCTTATTTGTGGCAGAGGCCTTGATACGAAGGAAATCGCCAGCTTGCGGCACATTCAGCGTCAAATGTGATGTTGGATTTTCCAATGTTGTCGTATATGTAGTTAACTGAGCGGCTGTCAAGGCATCTGCTGTTGTAGCTGAAAGATAGGCCTCTTGCATGCCTGCCAGAGCATCGCCAGAATATTGGCCATATTCAGAACCAATGAGTCCCTGTGCTGACTGGTATGACGTGCATGCAGCAATTAGATTAGCATCCAATGCAGCAAAGTCTGTGGGAGTATGGAAACCGATAGATAAGCCATCATGGTCAGTTCCATAAACACCAAGTACCTGATCGGTTCCACCAGTGACACTATTAACAGATAAATAGTTGGACGTGGAGGGTATATACCATTTATAGATCGTACCGCATTTGTCAGTACTGCCAGTTGCATACTGTACAGGTGTGGCGGTCTCAGACAACGTTACTGTCCCAGCGTTATGATTGTTTCCCGTTGTTGTGTTATTGATGAAAGTTCCGGTTGAAACATTCTTTATGGTAAAGGTAATGTTGTTGTCTGCAATGGCCGGGAAAATGACCCACTCGTATTTTTCTTCGTCTGTATATACGCCTTCCGATTGCGTGTTGTTGGGAACGTCTTGATAGTGCACGGTTACGGATGTACCATTTGCATGCCAAAGGAAGTCCTTTGGACTGTAAGTGTCCTTATTGTGGAAGCTACCGATATATGTCAGATTCTCAACATTGTTAGAAGAGATTGCGAACGGGAAGTTGATAGTTGCTGTAAATGTACTCCCATCCCACACTTTGTCGCTAAGAGTATAACCGACGCAGCCCGTAAACGTAGGTTCTGTCGTTCCCACAGTTCCCTTATAGGTACCAGTATAGGTAGCATCATTCGTGTCGGTAAGTGTATAATTGATGGTTTCCCCGTCCTCTTCATAAGTGACCGTAATCGTTGTGCCCTCAACAGAAACAACTTCTGTATAATCGCTAATATCAAAAGCGATCAGATCACTTGAAGCGATGCTTTCAGCGACGAAGAAGCCGCCGTTCTTAGCATTTTGTCCATTATAGGTTACATAACCATTTGCATTGCCTTCTATCACGACATTGTAAAGACCAGCGCTTACATCCACTGCTTCAAACGTCCAATGATTGTCTGTTGCACCAGAACCTCCATCAGTCCATGTTGTGAGCTTTGTATCATTACCCCAATTAGTTAGGTTAATAGCTTGTGTAAAATAAAAATCGGGGCCTTCAGCAACTGAGCCAATATTGAGGGTTTCATAAGTAGTCGATCCAATAGTAAGGGGTAAGCCTTCGCCATTGATAATGGATAAAGATGAGCCATTATTTGTCACTTTCCAAATTTCGCCATTGGTGCCGCTGAGGGGCGAGTGATGATATGTCGCATTCTCACCTTTGCCTACGAAGTTACTATAAAGATATGGATAACGACCTGTATCCATTCCCTTGAAATAGTAGTAGCCACTTGGAATATAAGGTTCAATCACCCAAGTAGTTCCTTGCCAATCGTTGCCTCTGGGGTCATAGTTCCCGACTCCTGTATTTGAGTTGTTGGCATCGCAGCAACTACCATTGGATATGCTGGCAGTTTTGCTAATTGAGAGGCCATTGAGATTCACTCCGTTTGGAAGGATATAAACAGTACCGCCTGTTTCACTGGTTTGCCATGAAGTTGTCATTGCTGTGCCGTCAAAGTTGTGAGCAATAACACCATTCATAGCATTGCCTGACGTATTGCCATCGGCCGCAGTGAAGTACCATACAGACCCATCCTTGAAGTCCACATGAGTCATTGCCTGTCCTGAACCGTTGGAGGACAGATAGCCACCACGATTATAGGACTTGATACTATAATACTTAGGGGAGCTTATGTCGGTTGTCAGCTGAGGAATTGCAAGTTGAGGATTAACTTGATAAGTAATCGTGATTGCCTTTGCATCGAAAGCACCATTGCCTGTTCCTGCGGTTTGTGCCATCGTAAAAGCAACGGACTGGCTATTGAGGTCTGACACATTCAGTGTGACATCAGAACCTGCGAAATCCAGATATGTAACGGTATTGCCATCACCATCTGTGATTGTTCCTGTAGCAGGAGTGATACGCTCCACGTCACCGTTACTTCCGTTCCAAGCACTATGACCAGTAATGCTGTAGCCTGTAATAATGTATCCGCCACTCACTGAAAGCGTATAATCACCTGCAAAGATTTTGCCGTTTCCAGTGTTATATCCTTTGCTGCCGCTACAGGTCATGGTCATTTTCGGCGTACCATTAGAATTCCATACCGTGGTACTACCGAATGAACCTGCAGACGAATAGGTGCTAATTGAGTACGTGATTGTACCTGTCTGCGCCCACGCCCCGCCAGCGCCCAGCGTCAGCAGAGCCATTAAGAAGAGTAGAGTTTTTTTCATGAGTTTGTTATAGTTAGTTATTGATTATAATTAGTCGCTTTAAATCTTGGCAAAGGTAAGGATAAAAGGGGAGATGGGGAAAGAAAACGGGAAAAATAACATTAAATGTTAGTTAAAAGGGCCATAACGGGTGTACGTAGTACACATAAAACAAACATAATTCATAATTCACAATGATCAATTCATAATTCACAATGATCAATTCATAATTCACAATTCATAATTCACAATGATCAATGATCAGACGCAAATGGGGATGGACACAAATTAGCGTAATGAACATAATGCCTCCGGAGAGATGGCTATTGCACAAAAGATGTTTTATAAGACAACGAATTTTACGAATTAGACGCGCTCGGCTCGAAGAGACGCTTGACACTTCAAGAATTCTTTCTTGTCCTATAGCATCTTCGCGCAGCCACGGTGCAAACATAAATTCGTTTAATTCGAATAATTCGTTGTTTATAAGAAAAGATGTCTGTGAGTTTACTGTGGTCAACAAGCTGCTAACGGAAAGGCTTTTTTGTGTTTTTGCCTCAGATGATGTCTGCGTTTCGCTTGCGAAACCATTGGGGGCTCGGTCGTTGGGCGAAAGCTTGCTTTCAGGCACAACCGAACGGGACACCAATGAAGGTCGTGAGACCTCAGACATCAGCAGAGGTGTTTTTAGGTTTTTGTCTTATTATAAGCTTGCTCCATAAAGTGTGATCTGCGAGATCTGTGAGACGTTATGATGGCCGGCAGCAAGTGTATTTATCGCACACAGATTCCACGGATTTCACAGATGTTCTCGTGCTTGCGGCTGTCAGGAGCAGCGGTGTGAGTAAAAAAGTGGGGGAAAATTTGGTGGTGACAAAAATAATACGTTACTTTGCGGCAAGAAACAACAAAAACAATGAGGACAAGAGGTGAATGTATAGATATCCTGCAGAAGCATGCCGATGACTTGAAGAGTCAGTTTGGCATCACTTCGTTGCGCATCTTTGGTTCTGTCGCACGTGGCGAGAACACAGAGGGAAGTGATGTCGATGTATTCGTAACTATGCCGCCAGTCTTCTATAACTACGTGGCAGCTGCACAATATTTAGAACAATTGTTAGGCTGTGATGTGGACTTGGTGAGGAATCACCGCAATCTACGCCCTTTCTTTCGTCAACAAATAGAACGTGATGGAATCAGTGTCTTTTAGACAAATTGAAATCGTTGAGGCTCGGCGCTTGCGACGCTTCACGCTTGAAGAATATTATCAGAAAATTAATTCAAAAAATTATAAGAACAGCTATTGGGCGTACCTTTTGATAATTTTCTGGTTCAATTTTCTTATAATTTTGAGGCCGATAGGCCGACCCTACATAGCATGACTGAGCAGCCACGATGCAAACGAAAATTCGTTTAATTAGTATAATTCGTTGTTTAAAAGAACAAATATAGGAGTTGGCACAAAAGATGTTTTTATAAGACAACGAATTAGGGCTTGGACGCAAAGCTTGGATCTCATAGAAGTATTCGTCTTTGGTTATGGTGGCTTAGTTGCACCCTCATAGAAGCATAACCGTTTCTTCGACGCGAAATCTGTGTTTCACGCCGTGAAACACAGATTTAATGGACGGGAAACACGCATTCACCGCCGTGAAACGCAGTTTGATGTCACAGATGATGGGCGCAAATACGCACAGAGCTTCCCCCCCAATCGAGATAAGTCACACAGATTTCACGGATCATGTTGCCGCGTGAAAAAAATCTGTGTGATCTGTGAGATCTGTGAGACGATTTGATGGCAGGCTGCATGTGGATTTATCGCACACAGATTTCACAGATTTCACAGATCATGTTGACGTGTGAATAAATCTGTGTGATCTGTGAGACGCTTTGATGGCAGGCTGCATGTGGATTTATCGCACACAGATTCCACTTCCACAGATTATGTTGCCGTGTGAATAAATCTGTGAGATCTGTGAGACGTTTTGATGTGGCACTTACGACAGTTCATCTGACTATCGTATGAGGACTTTGCGGCCATTGATGATGTGGAGGCCACGGGAGGGGGGCTGGGTGGAGGGGAAGCGTTGGCCGCTGAGGTTATAGCGGTAGGCGGCGCCCTTGCCGGCTGGAGTGAGGACGGGGGTGAGGGTGATGGCATCGACGACGGGATCGGGCACTTCGATCTGCCAGATGTAGTGGCGGTCGAAGGTGTAGGCGGGGACGATGCCGAGGGGTGCGGTGGTGTCTTCGACGACGGTCCAGAAGGTCTTGGCCGCGAGGGCCCAGCCGCTGTCGCCGCCGGCAGCGTTGGTGGCACGTATGGCATAGCGTCCCTCGTCGTTGAGGAGGAAGACCTGTGCTTCCCAGGTGTCGCGCGGCGTGGTCTGGGTGTTGGGACGTATGCAGCCCGACGTGAAGATGACCTCGCCGTCGGAGAGGTCGGGGTTGGTGAAGCAGCCCTTCATGAGCTTGAAGCCGTAGCCGTACTCCTCGCCCTTGACCTTGCGGAACGTGAACTGTCCGGCCTCGGAGAGCTCGGCGGTGAGATGACCGTCGGCGGTGAGGAAGCACTTGGTGCCGTCGTGCTCGGTGAAGATGCGATAGGTGGCGCCGGCGGTGATGGCGGTCATAGCCTTGGCGTAGTCCGACTCGCGGAAGTTGTTCTCGATGATGGCCTTAGCCAACGCGAGACCGCGGACGTCGTAACCGTTGGAACGATCGGTGGCGGCGTAGTCCATCATGACGAGGCCGGTGGGTCCGGAGTGATCGGCGAGGAAGTTGATGACGGCGGCATTCTGCGTGGCAGCATTGTCGCGATAGCCGTCGGAGGTCGATACGGCACTGCCGCCGAGCGAGCCTGTCTTGGAGTAGCCGGAAGTGTGGTTGATGGCCCAGATGCGGCTGCTGGTGTTCTGCTCTGCAGTGAAGCGCAGGAGGTTGAGCACGGCTGCGGTCTTGGTGGCCGAGGCACCTGAGGCGCTGACGTCATAGAAATCCTGGATGTAGCAGGTGGCGGAGGCAGAACCGCGTTTGATGCGTCCATTCTTCTGGCTGTCGAAGTCGGCACTGAAACCCCAGCCGGTGATGTAAGCTCCCGTGGGCGTCGTGGCATATTCGTCGCGACTGATGATGAGGAGCTTGCCGCGCACGTTGGCCATCTTGAGCGTCGGGGTGAAGTTGACGGCATGGGACTTGACGGGTTCGCTCTCGACGAGGGCTTTCACCATGCCGGCCCATTTGCTGCTGTTGTCGTCGCCCTCGGTCTCGTGGCGCATGATGACGATGGCCATCTCTGTGGGGTGCTCGTCGAGGAGGCCGCAGAGGGTCTGCAGGGCCTTGTCGAGGGTGAGGTTGGTGGCGATGACGCCATGGTTGATGCGCAGCGAGGAGCCATCGACACAGGGTCGCAGGT